>Ga0265296_1000081_pt1 | contig 191657 bp, 156 predicted proteins | sample MunlanPumphouse1_FD_189073 | JGI IMG/M metagenome (GOLD analysis project Ga0265296, IMG submission 189073) | Groundwater microbial communities from a municipal landfill in Southern Ontario, Canada - Pumphouse #1 | ecosystem: Environmental > Aquatic > Deep subsurface > Groundwater | place...
AAGATCATCCCGATGCAGCGCCTCGCAACCGCCTGATCAAGATGCCGAGGGCGCTCGCCTCCGTTCCGCTGCGATGCTCAGCATCACTCCGGGCGACTTCTTCAACAGAATAGGGTGGGAAGCGGACACGGAATCAGCCAGCCTATGTGTGGTTGATGATCGTCCCCTTCTAGCCGCGTAGGTTGCGCAGGTTGTTTAGGATGAGCTAGCGTCGCAGAATGATAATTCACGATGCAAGTCTGACTATCGATGATCGCCAAGCGAACTATGAATTCGCCTCGGTCGCGTTTATCCGGGGGATTCTGAAGATCGATCGAGTGGAGCAAGACCCTTTCGATCACTGGCTTATTCGTGATCCCGGGCCACATTTTTTTCTCAGGATCACCCTCGACATGCTGTTGTCGGCCCTAGAAAATGGCAGTTTCGAACACCGTGAAAGCGGTCATGATCTCGGTGAAATGTATTGGTATGGCGGGGCCGCTGGGCGTGATGGAACGGGAAGTAGAGGTATAAGCAACCTAGATCTTGCCTTCAAGGTTTTGCCAGAAAACCAGCGCCTAAAATTGCACGTTTGCGGCAGTTTAGTCGATAGGGAGCAAATAATCCCTGGCGCATTGCCTCCACCACAGCATCAAAAATTTCAGCTATCAATGTCGTTGCCTTTAGACGATCCGCGCGAGCTTTTTGAATACTGCCCCGAATATAGGATGAGCATTTCCGAAGCGCTCGGGCGGAGATAATCTGGGCAGGCACTGCGTCGCCACATTGGAAGCCCGAACGTCTGCAACCGGTCGCCTCCAGACATTCGTCATCCCGGGCTTGACCCGGGATCCATAGCCGCGCTCCCAATCATGGACCCCGGATCAAGTCCGGGGTGACGATGTTGGAGAGGTCCGCAACCGGTCGCTAGCCGCCGGCAGCGATAGCTACTCGCGCGACCCGAACAGCGCCGTCCCGACGCGGACATGCGTCGCGCCGAGCATCACGGCAGTCTCGTAATCGCCGCTCATCCCCATCGAACGCAGCGGCAGGCCGTGGCGCGTCGCGAGTTCGTCGAGCAGCGCGAAATAGGGCGCGGGCTCGATCTCGGCGGGGGGGATGGCCATCAGGCCGTCGATCGTCAGCCCGGCGCCCTTCGCTTCAGCGAGCAGCGCGGGCAGGTCGCGGGTCGCGCAGCCGCCCTTCTGTTCCTCGTCGCCAATGTTGACCTGGACGAACAGCTGCGGCTGTTTGCCCGCCTTGGCGCATGCCTTCGCGATGGCCTGTACCAGCGAGCTGCGGTCGAGCGAATGGATCGCGTCGAACAGCGCCACCGCTTCCTCGGCCTTGTTCGACTGCAGCTGGCCGATCAGGTGGAGCACGATGTCGGGGGTTTCGGCGCGCAGTTCGAGCCATTTCGCCGCCGCTTCCTGCACGCGATTCTCGCCAAAGTGGCGCTGGCCCGCGGCGATCAGCGGGCGGATTGCTGGCGCGTCGTGCGTTTTCGACACCGCGATCAGGCGGATCTCGTCGACCCGCCGCTGCGCGCGCTTTGCCGCGCCCGCGATATTCGCATTTACCTCGGCCAGCCGGTCTGCTGCTTCGCTCATCGTCTTGGTTCCATCCCGCGCGTTGCGCGCGCTCGCGACGCGCCTATAGAAAGGGCGATGCGCCCGCGCCACCCCCTGTCCCCCGAATTGCCGAACGCATGGCTGTTCAGCGACGAGCGGATCGCGGTTGGCATCGCCGAACTTGCGGCGTTGCTGCCGCCCGGCAGCGGCATCGTCCTCCGCCACGACCGCCTGCCGCCGGGGGCGCGCTGGCGCCTGCTGCGGCGGTTGATGCGCACCGCGCGCGCGCGCGGGCTGACCGTGCTGCTCGCGGGACCGCCCGCCACCGCGCGGCGCTGGGGCGCCGACGGCGTCCACCTTCGCCAGCAGGGCGCAAAGCATGCGGGGCAGGCGCATCGGCTCGGACTGTTGCTGACGATGCCCGTCCATGATGCGCACGAAGCGCGCCGCGCGCGCAAGGCCGGAGCCGACGCGGTCTTCCTCTCGCCGCTCTATCCGACGCGGTCGCACCCCGGCGCACCGGTGCTCGGGCGCGCGGCGTGGCTGCGGCTCGCCCGGCTATCGGGCGCACAGCCGATCGCGCTCGGCGGGATGACGGCGGCGCGCGCACGCGCGCTAAACCGCGCGTGCGGACTCAGGCCCGGCTGGGCAGCGATCGATGCCTGGTCTGATAGGCGGGAAGAAAAGGCGGCGAAACGTCGGCGGCAATATGCGTCGATATTTGGGTCAGGGGGAGTCGAAAATGGCGACGTTCCGCGACCCGGAGCGCAGCGCACTTAATGTGCGTGAGCACCGGAAGCGCGGAAGGTTGTCATTTGCAGACCGCCCTGATGCAAATAGCGATGCAGATTAGAAGCGGAACGCGGTTCCGATATAGACCGCCTGGCTGTCGCGGCGCGTATCGGTCAGCGGTTCGACGCGGTCGTCGCTTTTGTATCGCACGCCCGCGGTGACGTCGATGTTCTTGGTCAGGCGATAGCTGCTGACGACATCGACGGCCGACGCTTCGCCAGGAGCGGTGACGCGATCGGTTGCCCCGCTTGGGTCGCTTGGGCGGTTCACCATACGCGTTGCGAAGCGCGACTTCTTTTCGTCCTGTTCCGGGGCCTTCGCGACCGGCAGGTTGCGAAGGTCGGTGCCGCGCGGCAGCGTCGGCGTGACGAATTTCTCGAATCCGACCGAGGCGCCCAGATTATAGGCGACCGGGGTGATAGCGATCGGCGCGGTCCGGCCTGCTGCCAGCGCAGACGTCCGCGTGGCGCTCGACGCATCGTCGCGGGCGCGAATCACGACGGTGATCGCGCGGTTCTTGCGGCCGTCGTCGGGAAGCGCGGGGGTGAAGCTGAAGCTGCCGCGCTGTTCGGCCGACATCTTGTTATAGCGTGCGATCAGCCGCTCATCGCCCGATGCCGGGGTGAACTGGCCAAGCAGGGTTTCCGAAAGATTGGTGTCGCGGATGCGGTCGCTGCTCGACATCGCGGCGAGCGCTGGCGGAAGCGCAAGCGAAGCCACCGCCAAAGCGGTGAGGCTTCCTTTCCAAAAATGTCGCGATGTCCGCGCCATTGCCCTGCGACTCCAACCCCAATCGATTCTTCAGATAGGACTCTCTGCGCAATATTGCCAGTGAATCCCGCCAAATTGTTGCAACGATTCCGATTTTTGCCAAAATTGTTGCGGGATCGTCACAGTGCATTTCGAATCTGACCAGAATCTGAACGGTCATGCGGCCGAAATTGCCGCGCTTGCGGGGCGGCGACAAGGGCGATAGAGACGCTGGCAATTCCGTTCCGCGCGGCCGATTTCCTACGTCGGACGGGCTCAAGAGATAAGGTGTTATCGCATGTCCCAGCTTTCCGTCCCTGCCCGGTTTGGCGCCACGCTCGGTCGCCGTCCGGCCGCGCTCGCGCTGCTCGGGCTCGCGGCGCTTGGCCTTTCGGCCTGCGCGAACAAGGAACGGCCGCGCGCCGATCTCGCCGCCAGCCAGGTGACGACGATTGGCGTCAACAGCTATTTGTGGCGCGCCTCGCTCGATGCGCTGTCGTTCATGCCGCTGCTCCAGGCCGATTCGGCGGGCGGCGTCGTGATCACCGACTGGTATGCGAACCCGTCGAACCCGGGTGAGCGGATGAAGGTCACCGTGTCGATCCTCGACCAGGACCTGCGCGCCGACGCGCTGCGCATCGCGGCCTCGCGCCAGGTGGCGCAGGGTGGCAGCTGGGTCGACGCGCCGGTTCAGGCGGCGACGGTACAGAAGCTCGAGGAAATCATCCTCACCCGCGCCCGCGACCTGCGTCGCTCGGCCATCAGGGACTAATCCGCGGCGCGCGTCCGCGCGCCCACACAGACTAACGGGGTAACCGACGAATGACCCGCGAACCGCGCTTTGGCGCCCTCGCCGCCGACGCCCGCTGGCAAAAGGCGTGGGAGGCGGCGAACAGCTTTGCCACGACCGACACGGCTGCCAATGGCGTCGAGCGCCCGAAAGCCTATATCCTCGAAATGTTCCCCTATCCCTCGGGGCGCATCCATATGGGCCACGTCCGCAACTATGCGATGGGCGATGTGCTCGCGCGCTTCAAGCGGATGACCGGACACGACGTGCTCCACCCGATGGGCTGGGACGCGTTCGGCATGCCCGCCGAGAACGCCGCGATGGAAAAGGGCGTCCACCCCGGCGGCTGGACGCGCGACAATATCGCGTCGATGCGCGCGCAGCTGAAGCGTTTGGGCCTCGCGATCGACTGGAACCGCGAGCTCGCGACGTGCGAGCCCGATTATTATGGCCAGGAACAGTCCTTGTTCCTCGACCTGTTCGCGGCGGGGCTCGTCACGCGCAAGCACAGCTACGTCAACTGGGACCCCGTTGACATGACGGTGCTCGCGAACGAGCAGGTGATCGACGGCCGCGGCTGGCGCTCGGGCGCGCTGGTCGAGAAGAAAAAGCTGTCGCAGTGGTTCCTCAAGATCACCGACTTCGCCGACGAGCTGCTCGAAGGGCTGGGCGCGCTCGACAGCTGGCCCGACAAGGTGCGGCTGATGCAGGAAAACTGGATCGGCAAGTCGCAGGGGCTCGAATTCAGCTTCAAGCTTGCCGGCGGCGCGGCCGGTTTCGACGTCTTCACGACGCGCCCCGACACGCTTTACGGCGCGAGCTTCGCAGCGATCTCGCCCGACCATCCGCTCGCCGAGCGGCTGGCGAAGGATTCGCCCGAGCTCGCGGCGTTCATCGAGGACTGCCGCCGCCAGGGTACCGCCGCCGAACAGATCGACACCGCCGAGAAGATGGGCTTCGACACCGGCATCGCGGTCGAGCATCCGCTCGACCCGAACTGGCACCTGCCCGTCTGGGTCGTGAACTATGTGTTGATGGATTATGGCACCGGCGCGATCTTCGGCTGCCCGGCGCATGACCAGCGCGACCTCGACTTCGCGCATAAATATGGATTGCAGGTCCACCGCGTCATCGCCGATGGGGAGGAAACCGCGCAGCATTTCACCGGAACCGAAGCCTATACCGGCCCCGGTAAGCTCGTGAACAGCCATTTCCTCGACGGCATGACGATCGACAAGGCGAAGGCAGCCGTCATCACGCGCGCCGAGCATGAAGGCTGGGGCAAGGGCACCACGGTCTGGCGCCTCCGCGACTGGGGCGTCTCGCGCCAGCGTTACTGGGGCACGCCGATCCCCTTCATCCACTGCCACACCTGCGGCACCGTGCCGGTGCCCAAGGCGCAGCTCCCCGTCATCCTGCCCGAGGATGTCGATTTCTCGGTCCCGGGCAATCCATTGGATCGCCATCCGACGTGGAAACATGTCCATTGCCCCGGCTGCGGCGGCGATGCGGTGCGCGAAACCGACACGCTCGACACCTTCGTCGATTCGTCCTGGTATTTCCTGCGCTTCGCCAGCTCCCCGTCGGACAAGCCGTTCGATCCCGAGGTGATTCGCCGCTGGCTGCCCGTCGACCAATATATCGGCGGCATCGAGCATGCGATCCTCCACCTGCTCTACGCGCGCTTCTGGACGCGCGCGCTCAAGCATATGGGCATGATCGACATCGCCGAGCCCTTCGCCAGCCTGTTCACGCAGGGCATGGTGACGCACGAAACCTACAGCCGCGTGCAGGGCGAGGGTCTGCCGCCGCTCTTCTTCACCCCCGAGGAGATTGAGCGTCGCCCTGATGGCGCGATCCTGACCGCTGACGGCTATACCGTCGACGTCGGCCGCGTGATCAAGATGTCGAAGTCGAAGAAGAATGTCGTCGATCCCGATGCCATCCTCGACCAGTACGGCGCCGACGCCGCGCGCTGGTTCATGCTGTCGGACAGCCCGCCCGAGCGCGATCTGCCGTGGAGCGAGGCGGGCATCGAGGGCGCGTGGCGCTTCGTCCAGCGCCTGTGGCGGATTTTCGGCGACACCGAAAATGTCGGCGACGGCGCCGAAGACTTGGGCCTTGCGCGCAAGCTGCACCAGACGATCGCCGGCGTCGCAACCGATGTCGAAGCGCTGGGCTTCAACAAGGCGGTGGCGAAGATCCACGCGCTCGCGAACGAGATCGAGAAGGCGAAACCCTCGGCCACCCGCGCTGAGGCGTGCCGCACCCTCATCCTGCTCGTCGCGCCGATGCTGCCGCATCTCGCCGAAGAGGCGTGGGCCGCGCTCCCCGCCGGCCAGCGCACGACCGCGATGATCGCCGATGCCGCATGGCCCGCCGCCGATCCGGCACTGCTCGTCGATGACGAGGTGACAATCGCGATCCAGATGGCGGGTAAGCTGCGCGATACGATGACGCTCGCCAAAGGTCTCGACAAGGATGTGGTGGAAGCCGCGGCGCTCGCGCGCCCGCGCATCGCCGAGCTGCTCGCCGGCGCCGCGCCGAAGAAGGTCATTGTGGTCCCCGACCGTTTGGTGAATATCGTACCCTAGAAGATGGTTTCAAACGCATCTCCCCAACTCCGTTCGCATCGAGCGAAGTCGAGATGCCTATCGTTTGTGCGTGCCTGCGGGGTGTCTCGACTTCGCTCGACACGAACGGGATAAGGGTCGTCATTGTCCAATATGCGTAAACTCGTCATCTCCTGCCTCACGGCCGCCTCGCTGACCATCGGCGGCTGCGGCCTGCGTCCCTTATACGCGAACGGCAGCAAAGGCGCGGTGGCGCAAGTGCTCGCCGACGTCGATGTCGCGGCGATCGAGGGGCATAACGGCTGGCTCGTCCGCAACGCGCTCCGCGACCGGCTGCAGGCGACGCAGGGCGGCGAGGGTGCGGGCAAGCGCCTCCGTCTCGACGTCCGGCTCGAGGATTCGATCACCGGTTTCGGCGTCCGCGCCGACGATGCGGTGACGCGCGAACGCCGTACGCTGCGCGCACGCTACCAGCTCGTCGACGCGGCGACCGGCGAAGTGCTGCTCGACGCGACGGCTTTCTCCGACGCGGGGATCGACGTCGTCGGCAGCGAATATGCGACGATCGCCGCTGAAACCTCGGCGCTCGAACGCCTCGCCTCGGCGGTCGCCGACCAGATCGTCGCACGGATCGCGGTCTTTGCGAACCGCGGCGGCGGACAACCGGCTGCCGCGCCGGCCCCGACACCCGCAGGGCAATGAAGACGGTCAAACCGAACGAACTCGAACGCCTGTCGCGCCTCGACCCCGCGGTTCGTTTCACCCTTCTCACCGGCCCCGACGAAGCGACGATGGAAGCCGTCGCGAGCCATTTGATCGGGCTTGCGGGCAAGGATGCCGAACGGCTCGACCTTTCGGGATCGCAGCTGTCGCAGGATCCGTCGCTGCTCGCCGCCGAAGCCGCATCGATGTCGCTTTTCTCCTTCGCGCGCGTGATCAGGGTCGAACTGTCGGGGAGCGGCGACGACGGCCTTGCGGCGGTCGAGGCGCTGCTCGCCGCCGATACTGTCATCAACCCGGTGATCGCCACCGGCGCCTCGGTCACCGCCAAGTCGAAACTCGTCAAGCTCGTCGAAGGCTCGGATCATGCCGTTGCCGCGATCTGCTATCAGCCCGACCGGCGGGCGCTCGTCGGGATTGCGATGGGGGCGGGGCAGGAGCAGGGGTTGCGGCTTGCCAATGCCGAGGCGCAATTGCTCGTCGACCTCGTCTCGGGCGATCAGGCGCTGATGCGGCGCGAGATCGAGAAGATCGCGCTCTACCTCGACGCGGGCCCCGACCGGCAGCGACAGGTGACCGCGGCCGACATCGCCGCGCTCGGCGCCGCGACGCACGAGGAGGATGTCAGCGAGTGCATCAATGTCGCGCTCGGCGGCAAGGTGCGCGAAATGCCCGAGATGCTGGCCAAGGCGACGGCGGTCGGCGTCGCCGAAATCCGCATCATCCGCGCGCTCGCGATCCGCGCGATGGCGCTCGCGCGCCTGCGCGCCGAGGTCGACGGCGGCGCGCACCCGGCCACCGTGGTATCGGCGCGCACCAGTGGGATTTTCTGGAAGGAACGCGACGCGGTGACCGCGCAGCTCCACATCTGGGATTCGGTGCGCATCGCGCGGCTGATGAGCCGCTTGCTCGACTGCGAACGCGCGCTCAAGGCGTCGGGCACCGCGGGCGCGGTGCTGTTCCGCAAGCTGATGACCGACGTCGCGCACCAGGCCGCGCGGGCGCGATAGGTTCGGGCAGGAATCGGCGAGAACGTGGCATTCCGCATCTCATCATTTCGTCATTCCCGCGAAAGCGGGAATCCCGCTTCTACTGGCCCGTCTTAAAAGGCGCGCAGAGGCGCAGAGATCGCAGAGAGGGAGCCATCACCTCTGCGATCTCTGAGCCTCTGCGCGCTTTTCATAGTAGCCGTTGGAGCGCCGCTTTCGACAGGTTGCCGCATCTATATCATCTTCACCCCGGATTTGATCCGGGGTTCCGCTTGATGTCGAAACCAGTCGATGCCTCGAAAAGCGGGATCCCGGGTCAAGCCGGGGATGACGAAATGGATGGTGGTTATCTTACCCAAAGGAAAGGGCCTGACGCGACAGTGCCCGGCCGCGGCAGGCCCTCCCTACGCCCTCCCCAAAACGGGGGAGGGGGAGAGACCGGTCAGAACTGGCCGCGCAATGTCACCCCGTACGTGCGCGGTTCGCCGGGGAAGCCGACGAAGAGCTGGTTCGCGGTGCCCGCCAGCCCGGAGGAAGCGGGCGCCGCGACGGCGCGGAAGGTGCCGCCGCCCTGCAGCGGCATGTCGGCGCCGATCTGGTAATATCTCTTGTTGAACAGATTCTGGCCCCAGATTTCGACGCCCCAGCGCCGCTCGGGCCCGTAAAGGCCGATGCGGCCGTTGAAGATCGCGAACCCGTCCTGGATCTTTTCGACGTCGAGGTCGGACCCGGTGTTGGTGTCGCTTTGCAGGCGCGTGTCGAGATAGACGAGGGCGCTCATCCCCGAATTGCCGATCGGCGGCGTCCAGCTGATCCCCGCGGTCGCGACATAGCGCGGCGCGTTCGACACGCCGCGGCCGGGAAGCTGGAACAGCACCGGCGACAGCGGCCGTCCGCCCGTGCCGACCAGATTGCGGCGATAGAGGGTGTCGACCCAGGTCAGCCCCATATTGACCGACACATAACGCGCGGGGCGCATGAATGCCTCGATCTCGATCCCCTTCGACCGCACACCGGGCTTCAGCCGGTCGGACGGGCAGGCGCCGGTCGCCGCGAACCCGTCGGCGTCGGCGCCGTTCAGATCGTCCTTGCACGCCTGAATGTTGGTGACCTCGAAATTGACGCCGTTGAAGGTGTTGAGCTGGTAATTGCTATATTCCTGATAGAAAGCCGCGACATTGACGTCGATCCCGGGGCCGTCCCATTTGATGCCGAGTTCATAGGCATCGACCTTTTCGCTCGCGAATTGCAGGTCGCTCGCCTCGGGCCGGCCGTTGCCCGGCGTGTTGGCGGGCGCCGCCAGCCGCGTCGCGCACGATGGAATCCCGGCTGCCGGATTGCCCAGATCAAAGGCGGGATTGCACGTCCGGTCGAGCGCCGAGAAATCGAGGTTGAAGCCGCCCGCCTTATACCCCTTCGATGCCGAACCATAGACCAGCCATTCGGGGGCGGGTTTCCAGCTCAGCACCGCAGTTCCCGTCCATTCATTGTCCTTGAACTTCGTCCCCGCGCTGCCGCGCGGCAGGTCGGGCGCGGTGCTGTTGATGACGCAGGGCAAGGTCGCGAGCGACTGGAAGGGCGAATTGACGATCAGCGGGCAGATCGCATTGTTGAAATTCGCGTCGGCATCGAGGGTCTTGCGCTCGCTCGTGTAGCGCGCGCCGATCGTGAAGGTCAGCACATCGGGCACGATGTCGAAGCTGTTGTGCGTAAAGACCGCGAAGTTGCGGCTGCGCTGCGCAAAGGTCGATCCCTGATTGCCGGTGCCGTTGATCGCGAGCGCGGGCTGGCCGAGCGCCGCCGCGAGCGAGCCGAAGCCCGGGCGCGCCGGATTGGCGATCAGCGCCGACAGCAGCGGGATCGACGCGCGCCGCGGGTCGCCGACGGGCAGCCCGGACAGCGCGGTGATCGTCCCCTGCACCACCGGCACGTTTACGCACTGGGGATTCGACGGCAGCACCGCCGAGGGCAGCGCGCCCGCGAAGAGCAGGCAGTTGGCGAATTGTTCGTAATTATTGCCGTAAACAATGTCGTCGTCGACATCGAGTTTCTCGTTCGCATAATAGCCGCCGACCAGCCAGTCGAGCCGCCCGTCGAACGCTTCGCCCTGCAACCGGACTTCCTGCGTGAACAGCCGGAAGCGGCGGTCGAGGTCGGTGCGGCGCAGCACGTCGAGCGCACTGAAATCGGCATCCTGGCCCTGCGCATTCTTGTAATCGCGATAGGCGGTGATCGAGGTCAATGTCGCCGCGCCAAGCTCCCAGCCGAGCTCGCCCGACACGCCCCAGTCCTTGGTATCCGAGCGATAGGTGACCCCGGGCGTCGTCGACTGGCGCCGGACGAAGGGCGTTCCCGCCGGCGGCGCCTGATGGTTCGCACCCAATGCCTGGAGGATCGGCAACAGCGTATTGGCCGATGCGACGGGAAAGCCGTCGGGGCCGCGCGCCAGATTGCGCACGGGATTGAGCAGGACGCCGCCGCAGCAATTTTCGTTGCGCTTGCTGTAATCGGCGATCAGGCGGAATTTTAGCGTCTCGCTCGGTTCGAACAGCAACTGCCCGCGCGCCAGCCAGCGGTCGCGGTCGTTGATGTCGGGTTCGCCGGGCGTCGCGTTGGCGATGAAACCGTCGCGCTTCTGCCAGACGCCGTCGAGCCGCGCGGCCACCTTGTCGCCCAGCGGCGCGTTGATCATGCCGTCGACGCGCCAATAATCATAATTGCCATAGGATATCGACCCCTTGGCGCCGAAGCGGCCGAGCTCGGGGCCTTTGGTGACGATGTTGATCAGGCCCGCGGTCGAGTTGCGCCCGAACAAGGTGCCCTGCGGTCCGCGCAGCACTTCGACGCGTTCGATGTCGCCGAGTTCGGACAGGCCCACGCCCGTCCGGCTGCGATAGACGCCGTCGATGAACAGGCCGACCGACGATTCGAGGCCGGGATTTTCGCCGACCGTACCGATGCCGCGGATGCGCGCCGAAAAATTGACCTCGCTCGTCGCGCCCGACACGAGCAGCGACGGGGCGACCTGCCCCAGCGCACGCACGTCGGTCGCGCCGGTCTTTTCCAGCGTCTCGCCGGTGACCGCCGAGACCGCGATGGGGACGTCGGACAGCGCCTCGCTGCGCCGCGTCGCGGTGACAATGATCGTTTCGTCGCTCGCCTCGGCGCCGGCATCCTGCGCCGCGGCGGGCGCCGCCCACAGGGCGAGGACAAGCGGCAGGCCCGCGGCGCTGGCGCGCAGCAGGCGGGTACGGCGGGTACAGTTTTTCATGGGTTTGGCCCTCCTCCACAGGTGCTTTTTTTGTGGGAGAGCGTCACGATATTCTGTTTATGCAGCAGCCTATCATGACCGGGCCGCGCCAAGCCAGCATAAGCCGGGTCCGCGACGTCATTGGGCGGCCATGCGCGGCATTTATGTCACAGCTGTCAGATGTGATGGGTTGACTTGTCCGGCCAAAAGAAAGGGAGCGGAACAGCATGTGTCCCGCCCCCGATGGTCCATAATTCGCTTGTGTTTAGAACTTGCCGCGCAGCGTTACGCCATAGGTCCTGGGTTCGGCGAGGAACTGCGAGAAGATCTGGCGGCCGCCCGGATATTGCGGGTCGGAGAAGGCCGTGGTCGCCGAAGTCGCACCTTCCTGGAAGGGCGAGTTGAACGCGACCTGGGCATATTGCTTGTTGAAGATATTCTGGCCCCAGAATTCGATTCCCCATTTCTCGTCGGGGCCGCGAATGCCGATGCGCGCATTGAACAGTGCGTAGCCATTCTGGGCTTTCTGCGGGAACAGGTCCGATCCGGTGTTGTAATCGCCGGTCATGCGGCCATCGAGATAGACGAGGCCGGTCAGTCCGCTGCTGCCGATATCGGGCGTCCAGGCGACGCTGCCGGTCGCGACCAGTTCGGGCGCGTTCGACAGATTCTCGCCCGGCAGCAGGCGCAGCGCCTGATTGAGCGGCGCGCCCGCATTATTGCCGACCAGCTGACTGCGATATTTGGTCTTTGCGTAGGTCAGGCCGGCGGTCATGCGGAAGCTGCGCGCCGGAACGAGCGAGGCTTCGAGTTCGAAGCCTTCCGACCGGACGCCATAGCCGACGTCGTCGCTGGGGCACGCTCCGGTGGCCGCCGCCGCGGCATTGAAGTTCGGGGCGCCGGTGAACTTGCTCTGGTCGCGGTCGCCGCCGTTCAGGTCGCTCTCGCACCCGTTGACGTTCTGGACGACGAAGACCGTGCCATCGAACGTGTTGAGCTGGAAGCTCGAGAAGTCCGACCGGAAGAAGGTCAGGCCCAGGCTGAACGGACCGGTCGCATATTTGGCGCCCAGTTCATAGCTATCGACCGTTTCGGGATCGAATTGCAGGTTGCCGACCAGCGCCTGCGCCCCGCCAACCGAGGCAAAGGTTGCAGTCGGCGCTTTGAGTGCTGAACGGTCGAGGTTGAAGCCACCCGCTTTATAGCCGCGCGAAAAGCTGGCATAGAGCATCAGGTCGTCGATCGGCTTGTACGACAGGATCGCGGTGCCGGTGAACTTATCCTCGCTGCGCGTATCGTTGATCGACACGCCGTTCAGCTCAGCGGTCGAGTTGCCTTGGCAGGCAAGCCCGATCAGGCCAACGGCGGTCGCGCCAAGCGTTGGTAGGAACGGAGTAAGAGCAGCCTGCTGGGCCGTACAAATGCTATTGTCATTCCCGAACGTAGCTGAGAACTTCTTCTTGTCATTGGTATACCGGACGCCGAGCGTCAGATCGAGTTTGTCGGTAATATGCACGATATTGTGCGTAAACAGCGCCCAGTTGGTGCCGTTTTGAAAATAGCGGTCGTTCGTCGATCCTCGATCGTTGAGGGTGTCGAGCCGATCGATGCCCCCAAGCAGCGCACCGCCGAGCACAGTCGAACCCCCCGTGGCAGCGCCGCTTGCAATAAAGCCGCGACCAGTGGCTGAAAGGCATCCCTGACCAGTTGGCGAGTAGAATGGAGCTAGACCGGCGCCCGAAACCACGCGGCAGGTAGCGAACCGGCCATATTGTGCGCCGAAGCGCAGGTTGTCGCGCACTGTCAGCTTCTCATTGGCGTAAAAACCGCCGACGAGCCAGTCGAGCTTGCCGTCGAACGCTTCGCCCTGCAGGCGCAGTTCCTGTGTGAAGGTGCGGAACTGGCGGTAGGCGTCGGCGTCGGGCGCGCGATAGAGAATATCGACCGTGCCATAGTCGACGTCGCCGGCCTGGCTCGACCGGTAATCGCGGTACGCGGTGATCGAGGTCAGCGTCGCGCCGCCGAAATCATAGTCGATCTGGCCCGAGAAGCCGTAATCCTTCGTCTTGCCGGCATAGCTGCGGCCCGGGGTGACCGAAATGTCGCGGCTGTAACCCTGGTTGAACGCACCGACCGACTGGCCGAGGTCGCGCAGCACGTTGATGATATTGTTCGTCGTCGGGGTCGCGCCCGCGCCGACGGTGCTGGGGTTGTTGAGATTGCCGATATACTGATTGACGCTCGGCCCGACATAGGTCGCCGCGCAGCATTCCTCGTCGCGTGACGTATAGTCGGCGATCAGGCGGACCGACAGCGCATCGGTCGGTTCGAACAGCAATTGGCCGCGCAGGAAATAGCGGTCGCGGTTGTTGATGTCGCGGTTGTTCGCGGTGTCGTTATAGAAACCGTCGCGCTTGACCCATACGCCGTCGAGGCGCGCGGCGAGGGTGTCGGTGATCGGGCCGGTGACGCTGCCGCCGAGGCGCCAATAATCATAATTGCCATAGGTGACCTCACCCGTGGCGCCGAAGTTGAAATCGGGCTTTTTCGAATAGATGCTGATCAGGCCGGCCGACGAGTTGCGACCGCCGAGCGTGCCCTGCGGGCCGCGCTGCACTTCGATACGGTCGATCTCGCCGAGCTCGTTGAGGCCGATGCCCGACCGCGAGCGATAGACGCCGTCGATGAACACGGGGACCGAGCTTTCGAGGCCGGGGTTGTCGCCGACGGTGCCGATGCCGCGGATACGCGCCGAGCCATTGGCTTCCGAGCCGGTCGACGAGACGAGCAGCGACGGCGCGACCTGGTTCAGCTGGCGAATGTCGTTCGCACCGCTGTTCTGCAGCGTTTCGGCGCTGACCGCCGAGATCGCGACGGGCACGTCGGACAAGAGCTGGGCGCGGCCCTGCGCGGTGACGATGATCGGGGTGTTGTCGCTGTCGTCGGTCGCGGTGTCGGCCGGCGCATCGGTATTTTGGGCGAAGGCCGGCACGGATACGGCAGCGATGGCAAGCGATACGCCGAGCGCGCTAGTGCGCATAAATCGGGCAGCACGAAGGGAAGATGATTTCATATCGGGCACTCCTCTCAACATTTATTTATTTTTGTTGCGGGTGGAGCATAACTCAATTGCGCGGCCGATCCAGCGGGAGGCACGTATTTGCGTCGTTTTTGGCGGGGTGATGCTTTTTGGCCACAGGCGGAAAAGCGCCAGTTCGGTGGAGCTTAGGGTCTAGCGAGCGGCAAGCGCGCGGCTTGCCGTAGCGTCATCGCCGGCTCGGCCGGAGCAGGGAAAGCAGAGCCGGCGGCCGCGCGCGACCAGCATCGCCTCATACGCACCGGCAAAATTCGCGGCGATGACCGCGTCGCCGACCGCGAGCCCGCCCGTCAGCGCACCGAAGGCGGGCAGGATCAGGCGCCGTCCATCGCCCGCGAAACAGGGGCGCGACACAGCACGGCCACGGATGTTGAGCCGCAATTTGGGGTGGAAATGCCCCGAGATTTCCGGCCGCGTTTCGCGGCCTATGCTTTGGTGGCGAAAGACGATGCCGTCGATCACCAACTCGTCGGCGACCTCGCCGCCCCACGCGCCGCCGGTCAGCCCGTCGTGATTGCCCGCGATCCACAGCAGTTTCGCCGACGCCGCTTGCCCGAACAGGCGTTCGGCGACCGCGGGGACGATGCGTTCGGCCGCGCCCCGGTCGTGAAAACTGTCGCCGAGGCACCAGATCGCGCGCGCGCCGGTTTCGGCCGCGAGCGCGGCGAGCCGGTCGAGCGTGTCGTGGCTGTCATAGGGCGGCAATGGCTGGCCGAGCGCGGCGTACCAGCTCGCTTTCTCCAGATGCAGGTCGGCGACGATCAACGCGCCGTGGCGCGGCCAGAACAGCGCCCGGTCGGCCAGCATCCGAAACTGCTGGCCTGCAAAATCGAAAGTCGCGGCGGCGGACATGCGCCCGCTATGGCTGCGGCGGCGCGTTGCCGCAAGCGGCCTAACCTCCTGCCGCGACCCCATTTGCGGCGAAGCGTTGGCCCGACTCGCGATGCGCCCCGTCGGGCAGGTCGAACACGACGCGCTTGTTCGGGAAATCGATCTCGACGCGGTCGAACAGCGACAGGCTGTCCATCCCCAGCAGCAGGGCGGGCCGTTCGTGCAGGCCCAGCGCGCGGAACGCCTGGCTGTCGGCGAAACTCACCGGCAGGTCGTTGACGTCCATGCCGTTGATCACGATGCGTTTGATCGCGGTGCGCGTTGCGGGCACCGCCTCGCCCGTGACCGCGTCGAGGATCGTCGCCACAAAGGGAAAACGGTTGGCGCGCCTGCTCGCGACCAGCCTTTGCAACGCCATATTGCCGACGCTCGTCTGCGCTCCGGTGTCGACGATGACGTCGATGCGTTTGCCGTTCAACCGCGCGTCGGACAGGATCAGGCGCCCCGCCGAATTGCGCGCGGTGACGACGATCGCGTCATCGTCCTTGATGAGCGACGGAGCGCGGCGCCGCGTTTCCAATATCTGCATGCTTTCCTTGCGGAAATCGATCAGCACGCGCCGCTCTTCGAGCATGTCGACCCCGATCAGTCCCGCGGCGCCGATATGCCGTCCGAAAAAGGCGGGCGCTTCGACCGAGGCGAGGTGCAGGTTCGACATCTGCAGCGCGGCGACGCGGTAGCTTGGCACCGTCGCCGATCCGCCGATCGTGGCGAGCCGCAATTTCGCGCCCTCGGCCAGTCCCAGCCTTTGGGCCAGTTCGCGGGCGATCACTGTCCGCTCGGCGCCGGTGTCGACCAGAAAGGCGAAGGGACCCTTGCCGCCAACCATGACCTTCACCGACATGCGCCGGGTCGCGTCGAGGTCGAACGGCTGGATGAAGGGCACCACGGTCACCGGCGGTGCGACGATGTCGCCGACGGGGGCGGGGGCGGGAACATCGACGGGAGCCGGGGTCGCACCGATCAGCGCGGGGGCGGCGAGCAGCAGCGCGAACAGGACGGACCGCTCGATAGCTTGGGTCATCGCTGGCATCCTCATTATGGTTAGGCGTAATCTACGCCTCATCGCGCGTCGCAGCAAGCGAAACGCCCAGATCCTCCCTGCGGCGCAGCCGTGGGGAGGGGGACCGCCGCGAAGCGGTGGTGGAGGGGCGGCGACGTCGCGCCAATGCCCCTCCGTCAGCGGCTGCGCCGCTGCCACCTCCCCATCGCTGCGCGACAGGGAGGATCAATCTAACGCCCCCATCGCCTGCTCCGCCAGGCTGTCGGCCAATTCGCCCAGCAGCGCGTCGTCGATGTCCGCCGCCGCGACATTCTCGCGCCCGATCAGCACGAGCACCGGGATCGCGAGCGGGCTGATCCGGTCGAGTTTCTGGTGCAGCATCGTCCCCGCGGCGCGGTCGAGCAGGTCGCCGAGCCGCGCCACGTCGGTCAGCCGCTCGCGCGCATCGGCCCACGCGGCTTCGAGCAGCAGATGGTCGGGTTCATATTTGCGCAGCACGTCGAAAATCAGGTCGGTCGAAAAGGTCACCTGCTTGCCCGTCTTGCGCTTGCCCGGATGCTGGCGCTCGATCAGCCCGCCGATCACCGCGACCTCGCGAAACGCGCGCTTGAGCAAATGCGAGCTTTCGACCCACTCGATGAACTCTTCGGACAGAATCTCGGCATCGAACAGATTTTGTGGGTGCGCCACGGGCCGCAGCGAGCAGATCGCGATCGCATAGTCCGACGCGACGAAACCCAGGGGCTGCAACCCCGCGCGCTCCATCCGCTTGGTGATCAGCATGCCCAGCGACTGGTGTGCGTTCCACCCCTCGAACGGATAGCAGACGAGATAGTGATTGCCCTCGTGCGGGAAAGTCTCGACGAGCAGTTCGCCGGGGCGCGGCAGCGCCGATCGCAGTTGCTGCATCTCCAGCCAAAAGCGGACATCCTCGGGAAAACGCCGCCAGCTTTCGGGATCGGCGAGGAAACCGCGCACGCGGTCGGCGAGCCGCGTCGTCAGCGCCATGCGCGCGCCCATATAGCTCGGGATGCGCGCGGGCCGCGTCGTCGCACGGACATAAAGGTCGGTGTCGCGGATGCTCTCGACCTCAAGGCTGAGCCCGGCAAAGGCGAAGGTCTCGCCGGGAGTCAGCGTGCTCGCGAAATACTCCTCGACGCTCCCCAATCGCCGCCCGTTCTTGAACCGTACGTCGAGCGTCGGCGCGTCGACGATGATCCCGGCGTTCAGCCGATGCTGCGCCGCGAGCCGCGGATGCGCGATCCGCCAGCCGCCCTGCCCGTCGGGCGCGAGGCGGCGGAAGCGGTCGTAGCTTTTGAGCGCATAGCCGCCATCGCGCACGAAGCCGAGCAGCCGCGCGAAGGTCGGCGCATCGATCCATTGGTACGGCGCCGCCGACCGGATTTCGGCGAGCAGCGCATCCTCCTTGAACGGCGCCGCGCAGGCGAGCGCCATCACATGCTGCGCGAGCACGTCGAGCGCGCCGGGGCGAAAGCGGTCGGCGTCGCGCTCGCCCGCCTCGACGGCGTCCAAAGCCGCGCGCGCCTCGAGATATTCGAAGCGGTTGCCCGGCACGATCAACGCCTTGCTCGGCTCGTCGAGCCGGTGGTTCGCGCGCCCGATGCGCTGGAGCAGACGCGACGAGCCCTTCGGCGCGCCCATCTGGATCACGCAATCGACGTCGCCCCAGTCGAGCCCGAGGTCGAGGCTCGACGTCGCGACGAGCGCGCGCAGCCGCCCTTCGGCCATCGCCGCCTCGGCGCGCAGCCGTGCCTCGCGGTCGAGGCTGCCGTGATGGATCGCGATCGGCAGGCTGAGGTCGTTGACCTTCCACAGCTCCTGAAAGGTCAGCTCTGCGAGCCCGCGCGTGTTGCAGAAGATGATCGTCGTGCGGTTCTTCGCGACCTCGTCCATCACCTGATGCACCGCCCAGCGCCCCGAATGCCCCGCCCACGGCACCGCACCCTCGGGCAGCAATATGCCGATCTCGGGATCGGCGCCGGCCTCGCCCTCGACGAGCGTCACGGCTTCCGCATCGCCGTTCGGCGCGAGCCAGCTGCGATAGGCGGTGGTGTCGGCGATCGTCGCCGACAGGCCGACGCGGCGCAGCCCCGGCGCGATCGTCTGGAGCCGAGATAGCGCAAGCGAAAGAAGGTCGCCGCGTTTTCCGGGCGCAAAGGCGTGGATCTCGTCGATCACCACGGTCTTCAAATCGGCGAACATCGTGAAACTGTCGGGATAGGACAGCAGCAGCGACAACGATTCGGGCGTCGTCAGCAGGATGTTCGGCGGTCGGCTGCGTTGGCGCGCCTTCTTGTCCGAGCTGGTGTCGCCGCTACGGCTCTCGACGCTGATGTCGAGCTCCATTTCGGCGATCGGGCCGAGCAAATTGCGCTCGACGTCGGCCGCGAGGGCTTTGAGCGGCGACACATAGAGCGTGTGCAACCGGTCGGTCGGATGCTGCGCCAGATCGACGAGCGTCGGCAGGAACCCCGACAAGGTCTTGCCCGCGCCCGTCGCCGCGACGAGCAATGCGCTCTCGCCGCGCCCTCCCGCGGCGAGCATATCGGCCTGATGCCGCCTGAGCCGCCACGCGCGCGCGGCGAACCAGTCGGTGAAAGGGGCGGGGAGGGGCATATGCGGAACGTGGGGCCGGACAAGCGCGCGCGCAATGCTTCTCTCATTGTCTGCCAAAGACCGGAAGCTGCCGTTCTTTTTTAATCGTCACCCCGGACTTGATCCGGGGTCCCGCTTGATGTCGAAGCCAGTCGATACCTCAAAAAGCGGGATCCCGGATCAAGTCCGGGATGACGAAGGGAAATGAGGCAACGTCCGCTCACCCCAAAAACGGTCTTCGCTCAAAGCCCCGCTTCCATCTCCTTGAGCAACCCCCGCCAATATTCGCCCAACCTTCGTTGGAACAACATCAGCTCGAACCCGTGCCGCGCGACATGCTTCTGCGGGATGCTGTCCCACCCGCGATGCTCGACCGTCACGCGCGTCTCGCCGCCGACCGCCTCGAAGCGCACATCGACTTCGGTCGCCTGATCGGCCTTGAAACTCGGCAGCCGCCAGCCGAACGCGAGCCGCTCGCCGGGCTGCCAGTGGCGCACCGGCCCGATCTCCCACTCCTTGCCATCGTCGAAGCGGGTAACGAGCCGCCCGCCCGGCCCCGCGGGGTCGAAGCGCAAACTGCCGTCGCCCCGCCGCGACAGCTGGAACAGCGGATGGCTCTTCCACCACCGCCCGATGTCGCGCGTAAAGGCGGTGAAAGCCACCTCGGGCGAAACTGCGACGCGCAGCGCTACGATCACTGCCGCGGTCATTCGCCGCTTTCGACGTGGCGCTTGAATGCCGCGAGTTGGTGCGACCACAGCGCTTCGGTCTCGACCAGCCATTGCTTGAGTTCGGCGGTCGCGCCGTCCTTCAGCGAATAGATGCGCACGCGCGCGTCGAACGCCGGATGGCCGTCCTCGACGAGCCCGCCTTCCTTCAGCGTGCGCAAATGGCGGCTCATCGCCGGCGGCGCGAGGCCGAGTTCGCCCGCGAGTTCGCCCGCACTGCGCGGGCGCTCGCCCAGCAGTTCGATCGCGCGCCGCCGTTTCGGATCGGCGAGCGCGCCCAGCATCCGGTCGAGCGCGGCGCTCAATCGTCGAGCCGCGTCTTGGTCGTGAAGCCGCCCTCGGCATCCCACTCTACGGCGGTCTTCGCCTCGACCGTCACGCCAAAGGTCCAGATATGTCCCTCGGGATCCTTGGCGCGGTAGCTGCGGTCGCCATAAAATTGCGTGTCGGGCTCGGCGAGGATGCCGGCCCCCGCGGCGCGGGCCTTTTCGCAATGCGCGTCGATATCCTCGCCCACTGCCAGCTGGATATGCACCGACTGGGTATTCTTGCCGCCGATCGATTTGGGGCTCTTGTGATCGTCGGTCCATTCGCTGCCGACCATCAACGTCGATGTGCCAAAGCCCATTTCCGAATGGGCGAGATTGCCGTCGGCGTCCAGCAGCACGAAAAGCGGTTCGAAACCGAACGCCTCTTCCAGCCAGCGGAACGCCGCCTTTGGGTCCTGATAGCTGACGGCGCTTGAAAGGCCCTTGCCGCGTGGATGATCGACCATGTCTCATTCTCCCGATTCGCTGCATTTGATTTCCAATATATAGAATATTTCTAGAAAAATGAAAATACATGCTTTGCGCGTCGATTATGCTAGGCGGGCGCGATGACCGGCGATCTGCGCAATCACATCGAAGAGGCGATGAAGCTCGCTGCGGCGCATCTCGGCCAAGGGCGGGTCGCCGACTATATCCCGGCGCTCGCCAAGGTCGATCCGAACAAGCTCGGCTTCGCGCTCGCGCTCCCCGACGGCACCGTCCATACCTCGGGCGACGCCGACGAGCCTTTCTCGATCCAGTCGGTGTCGAAGGTGTTCACGCTCGCGCTCGCGCTGCGCCGCGTCGGCAGCTCGCTGTGGGGCAGCGTCGGGCGCGAACCGTCGGGGTCGGCGTTTAACTCGATCGTCCAATTGGAAAGCGAGCATGGCATTCCGCGCAATCCGCTGATCAACGCGGGCGCGCTCGCGACGACCGACCGGCTGATCGACGGACGCAGCGGCGACGCGGTCGCCGACGAGATCGTCGATTTCATGCGCGCACGGGCGGGCGACGACGGCGTCGGGATCGACTTCGATGTCGCTTTCTCCGAATCCGAAACGGGCGCGCGCAATCGCAGCCTCGCGCATTTCATGGACGCGTTCGGAAACCTGACGCATCCGGTCGAAACCGTCGTCGGCGTCTATTTCCGCCAATGCGCGATCGCCATGTCGTGCCGCCAGCTCGCGCGCGCCGGGCTGTTCCTCGCGATGGAAGGCCGCGACCCGCGCACCGGCGAGCAACTGATCGAGCCGCACCGCGCGCGGCGCATCAACGCGATCATGATGCTGTGCGGCCATTACGACAATTCGGGCGAGTTCGCCTTTCGCGTCGGCCTGCCGGGCAAGAGCGGCGTCGGCGGCGGCATCCTCTGCATCGCGCCGGGGCAGGGATCGATCGCGGTCTGGTCGCCGGCGCTCAATGAGGCGGGCACGTCACTCGCTGGCGCGGTCGCGCTCGAACATTTCGCCTATGCGGCGGGGTGGTCGGTGTTCGACTGATCGTCAGTCGTCGCTGAGCAGCGCCAGCTTCACGCGCGCGGTGCCGCTGCGGTGCATGCCGATTTCGCGGGCAGCGGCGGTGCTGACGTCGATCACGCGGCCATGCGCAAAGGGGCCGCGGTCGTTGATGCGCACCACGACGCTATCGCCGTTCGACGTGTTGGTGACGCGCACTAGGCTGCCGAAGGGAAGCGAGCGATGCGCGGCGGTGAGCTGGCCGGGGTCGAAGCGTTCGCCGCTGGCGGTGCGATTGCCGGCGAGTTCGTTGCCGTAATAGCTCGCCATCCCGCTACCGATTTCGGTTTCTTCGACGATGTCGGCAATCGGATTGTCCGTGACTTCGACTTCTTGCGCTGCGGCCGAAACCGTAAGCAGAAGCGGTATCAGCATGGCTGAAAACGCCCGCATGACATCATCCCCTTGTTCAGAGGAGGTGCCAAAAGCAGCGGCGGCCCGCCAAGGCAAGCCGCCGCGCGTTGGACTGAAGCGATTTTGCGTTCGGACGTGCGATTTGTTCGGTTTTAACGGAACAATAACTGAATTTATACGTCGAGGTTCGCCACCGACAGCGCGTTCGTCTGAATGAAATCGCGCCGCGGCTCGACCTCGTCGCCCATCAACCGTTCGAAGATTTCGTGCGCGACATCGGCCTGATCGGCCTCGACGCGCAGCAGCGAGCGGTTCGATGGATCGAGCGTCGTTTCCCAAAGCTGTTCGGCATTCATCTCGCCCAGCCCCTTGTAGCGGCTGATCGCCAGACCCTTGCGGCTGTGTGCGAAAATTGCCTCGAGCAGTTCGGACGGACGCGTGATCGGCGTGACCTTGCCGGCGGTCGCGGCGGGCAAGTCGCTGTCGCTCGCTTCGGCGGCGTTTTCGGCCGCGTCGGCTGCGGCCAGCGCGGCGGCGTCGGCGGCCATTGCCGCGGCGCTGCTGCCCTTCACCAAACGGCCCGGATGCGCATAGGTGTCGGCCTGTTCGCTCGCGAGCTTGTGCAGGCGGCGTGCTTCCTGGCTGGCGAGGAAGGCGGCGTCGATCGCGTGATGGTCACTGACCCCGCGCCACCTTTTTTCGAGCGTATAGCCGCCGCCCGCCGCGACGATCGTCCATTTCGCCTCGGCGCCCCCGGTAAGCGCGCGTTCGGCGGCGTTGAGCCATTCGGCCGCGCGCACGCCCGCCGCGGTGCGTCCGGCGCTGTCGAGCTCCGGATCGAGCGCGCCGTTCAGCGCCAATGCTTCGACAAGCTCATAATTATGGCCGCGCGGGACATAGCGCATCAGCGCGCGCAGACGGCGGCCATGCTCGATCAGATCGCGGAGGTCCGCGCCCGACCGCGCGCCGCCGGTGGTTTCGAGCATCAGTGCATCGATGCCGCCGTCGACGAGGTAGTTTTCGAGCGCGGTATCGTCCTTGAGATACACTTCGCTCCGCCCCTTCGCGACCTTGTAGAGCGGCGGCTGGGCGATGTAGAGATGGCCGCCCTCGATGATCTCGGGCATCTGACGATAGAAGAAAGTGAGCAGCAAGGTGCGGATATGCGCGCCATCGACGTCGGCGTCGGTCATGATCACAATCTTGTGATAGCGCAGCTTTTCGAGGGTGAACTCGTCGCGAATCCCGGTGCCGAGCGCCTGGATCAGCGTGCCGACTTCCTTCGACGAGATGATGCGGTCGAAACGCGCGCGCTCGACGTTCAAAATCTTGCCCTTCAGCGGCAGGATCGCCTGAACCTTGCGGTCACGACCCTGCTTCGCCGATCCGCCTGCCGAATCACCCTCGACGAGGAAGAGTTCGCATTTGGTGGGGTCGCGTTCCTGGCAGTCGGCGAGCTTGCCGGGGAGCGAGGCAATGTCCATCGCGCCTTTGCGCCGCGTCAGTTCGCGCGCCTTTTTCGCGGCCTCGCGCGCCGCGGCGGCGTCGATGACCTTCTGGATCACCGCCTTGGCATAAGCGGGATTTTCCTCGAGCCATTCGGTCATCCGGTCGGCCATCAGGCTTTCGAGCGGCTGGCGCACTTCGGACGAGACGAGCTTGTCCTTGGTCTGCGACGAGAATTTCGGATCGGGCAGCTTGACCGACACGATCGCGGTCAGACCTTCGCGCATATCCTCGCCGGTCAGCGAAACCTTCTCTTTCTTGAGGATTCCCGACTTGTCGCCATAGCCGTTCAGCGTGCGCGTCAGCGCGGCGCGGAACGCCGCGAGGTGCGTGCCGCCGTCGCGCTGCGGGATGTTGTTCGTGAAGCAGAGGACATTTTCATAATAGCTGTCGTTCCATTCGAGCGCGACATCGATGCCGATGCCGTCACGCTCGCTGCTGATCGCGATCGGATCGGGCAATAGCGCGGTCTTGTTGCGGTCGAGATAGCGAACGAACGCGCCGATGCCGCCTTCGTAGAACAGGTCGTGGCTGACATGCTCGGCGTGGCGCGCATCGACCAGCTTGATGCGGACGCCCGAATTGAGGAACGCGAGCTCGCGATAGCGATGCTCGAGCTTCTCGAAATCGAATTCAAGGACATTCTTGAACGTGTCGGTCGAGGCCGAGAAGGTGACTCGCGTGCCCTTCTTGCCCGCGGGCGCAGGGCCGTTGACCTTGAGCGGGCCGACCGAATCGCCATGTTCGAAGCGCATCCAATGCTCTTCGCCGTCACGCCAGATCGTGAGTTCGAGCCATTCGGAAAGCGCGTTGACGACCGAGACGCCGACGCCGTGCAGACCGCCCGACACCTTGTACGCATTGTCGTCGCTGGTGTTTTCGAACTTCCCGCCGGCGTGGAGCTGGGTCATGATGACCTCGGCCGCCGAAATGCCTTCCTCGGCGTGGATACCCGTCGGAATGCCGCGGCCATTATCCTCGACGCTGACCGATCCGTCGCTGTTCAATGTGATCAGGACAAGGTCGCAATGCCCCGCGAGCGCTTCGTCGATCGCATTGTCCGAAACCTCGAACACCATGTGATGCAGACCCGACCCGTCGTCGGTGTCGCCGATATACATGCCCGGGCGTTTGCGCACCGCATCGAGGCCCTTCAGAACCTTGATCGAATCGGCGCCATAGGCGTTGGTGTTGGGCTGGTTGGCGGGCGCTACCGGCGCCGTATTTTCTGGGGTGTCCGTCATATCGATTATATAGGGTCGAAGGCGGCAAAACCCAAGCGAAAATGCGGCTCTGGGCCATATGGTGACGAGCGTTGCGCGGGCGCGTCGCGGCGGCTAGTTTCGCGGCATGAAACAAAGTCTCGCTTCGCCCCTCGCCGCCCTCCTCATCCTCTCGCTCGCCGCGTGCAGCCAGCCAGCGCCGCCTGCCGAAAACGCGCCCGAAGTCACGGGCGAACCATTGGCAACGCGCGCGGTGATGATCGGCACCGAAGGGCCGAGCCTGCCCGCCTGTTCGAGCATCAGCCGCGTCAAAACCGGCGGCACCGACGTCTATTGGGCGCCGGGCGAAACGCGCGCGGTCAAGGCCAAGCTCGCCGGCGGCGCGAATGTGTCGCTGTGCGAAGCGGCCGAGAATGACGCCTGGTTCGGCGTCGTCTTTGCCGCGCCCGGCACCGATCCCGACATGTGCGGCGTCGGCAAGTCGGTGCCCAATGCGCGCGAATATCAGGGGCCGTGCCGCTGGGGCTGGATCAAGGGCGGGACGGTGCAGCTGGGCGGCTAAAGCCACAAAGGCCCCGCATACCCGGGTTTGATTTGTGCCTTTTGTGGTCTTAAGGCGACAAAGGATACGGATGAACGCGCCGAAACTGTCTCCTTTGTCGCTTTACGGCAGGATCGCGCGCGGGCGGTGATCGACGATTCAAAGAGCCAGCGGTCAGGCTGGCACAGCCGGATAATGTAGGAAAGCGCCCTTTTTGAGTAGTCCTCCCTGTCGCGCAGCGCTGGGGAGGTGGCAGCGCGAAGCGCTGACGGAGGGGCTTTGGCGCTACCGTCGCGGCCCCTCCACCACTTGCTTCGCAAGCGGTCCCCCTCCCCATCGCTGCGCGACAGGGAGGATTTTTTACCGGCAATCCTCGATCACGCGGCCGATTTCGGACTGCACGGGCAGCGTCAGCGCGCCGCCAGGCGTTTCGAGCGCGAAGCGGCCGCGGCTGAACGCGATGCGGTCGAGCCGCGGATCGCGGTTCGCGAGGTTTGCGCTGCCGTTATCGAAGCGGATCTGGTCGGTCCCCGCGCTTGTCCGCAGGCTGACATTGCCCGCGAGCACCGAGGTCACCCGAATGCCGCCGCCGCTGCACGTCAGGCTGAGCAGCGGGTTCGCGCTGCCCGTCGGGACGAAGGCGGCGGTGCGGCTGCCCGCATCATAACGCCATGCGCCGGCATCGACCGCGCGGTCTTCCCAGCCCGATGTCGGGGTCGGCAGCGGCGCGGGTGTCGGTGCCGGCGCAACCGGCTGCGGGGGCGGCGGTGCGACGGGTTTCGGGATCGCCGTGCAGCCCGCGACAACGAGCATCAAAGCGCCGACCACGCCATAGCGAAAACCCGGCTGCTTGCTGATCATCATTAAAATCCCTGCCAATCAATCACGTCTTCGAGCGGTACGCGCGGCACCGGCCACTGGTTCACCGCCGCTTCGGTGTCGGCATAGCCGATCGCCAGCCCGGTGAACAAAATCTGCCCGTCGTCCAGCGCGAGCGTGCGGCGGATCGTCGCGCCGTACATCGCCCAGCATTCCTGCGGGCAACTGGCGAGGCCATGTTCGACGAGCAGCAGCATCACCGATTGCAGCCACATGCCCATGTCCGACCATTGCGGCGGTCCCATGATGCGCGAACAATGGAGGAAAAGCATCACCGGTGCGCCGAAACCCCGGTAATTGTCCATGAACTGAGCGATCCGGCCGCGCTTGTCCTCGCGCGGGATGCCGAGCGAGGCGTAAAGCGCCTCGCCGACGCCGAAACGGCGCGCTTCCCACGGCTCGGTCAGCCCCTTGGGGTAGATGTCATATTCGGGCTCATAGCCTTCGCGCCCCATCGCGGTCCGCGCGGCGACCGCGTCCTTCACCGCCTGCCAACGCTCGCCGGTCACCAATGTCGCCTGCCACGGCTGAAGATTGCCGCCCGAAGGCGCGCGCTGCGCGGCCGCGAAAATCTCTTTCAGCAGCGCCGTATCGACGGGCTTGTCGGTAAAGGCGCGCACCGAGCGGCGCGCGTGCAGGGCCCGGGTTACGCCATTCTCAGTCACACTGGTGTCAGTCGCTGGCATATTTATCCTCTCGCCGCTTGCCGAACAGCAATTTGCGTTCGAGCCGGGCCTTCAACTGGCGGTAGTAGGAAAGCAGGAAGACGTCATCCTCTTCGGCGATCGCGCGCCCGATCTTGGCGCGGATCGCGTCGGCGACCTCGCGCATCGCGCGCGGATCGCGGCTGCGGAGCACGCGTTCGAGCTCCTGCAGCTCGAAAATGCCATAGACGGCGAGCTCGGTCTCGGTGAACGCGATCGCCTCGCCCGCGGCATCGACCCCGATATCGGCGTCGAGCTTCACGCGCTGCGCCATCACGACCCAGGTTCCCGCGATCAGGTCGCCCATCCGCATTCGGTCACGGTTGAACAGCAGGAACAGGCTGAGCGTCAGCGACCAGAGCACGCCCGCGAGCATGAGCCACCCCGACACATTATCCTGCGCCACACCCTCACCGAGCATCATCAGCGGCAGGAACAGCTCAAGTTCGCGGATCAAATTGCGAGCGACCACCGCGTCGGCGGTGAGGCGGCCGCCGTCGCGCGCGACGACGCGAATCCCCATTAATCTCTTGCCCGGCGTCGCGGCGCGCGAACCCAGCTCGAAGCCGATGAACCAGAAGGTGCGAAGAAGGAAGGCACCGAGCATCCAGATGGCCTCGGTGACGTCCGACCGCGAGGCGACGCCGATCCACAGCATGGCCAGCCAGAAGAGCAAGAGTGCGATCTGGATCAGGATCAGGTCGACCAGCAGCGCCGCGAACCGCAGCCCCGAGCCGGCGATCTTCAATTCGAGGTCGACGCCTTCGGGCGTGATGAACTGACGGATCTTTTTGGCGCCCGCGGTGCGCGACTTGGCGTTGGCGGCGGCGGCGGTCATGTCACATCCTCGCGCCGCGGGATGTAATAATAAGCGAGCCAGAACAGCAGCATCAGCGTGCCTATGGCGTAGCGCAGCATCGTGTCGGTGATCAGCTGGCGGCCGAATCCTTCGAGCAGCCCGGCCGCGAACAGCATCAGGATGACGCCGACCATCACCTTGCCCGCGATGCGTCCGGCTTCCGACGCCGCCTGCAACCGCCCGCGCGCACCGGGAAAGACGACCGCGGTGCCAATGCGGAGGCCCGCGGCGCCCGACAAGGCGGCCGCAAACAACTCGGTGGTGCCGTGGATGAACAGCCAGCCGCCGAAATCATAGCCCAGCCCCTTCGCCGAAAAGACCGCCATCATCGCGCCGAGCCCGATGCCCTGATAATATTCGAGCATCATCGTCGGCACGCCGAACGCGAAACCCAGCGCGAAGGACAGGATCGACACCTGGCTGTTGTGCGTGAACAAATAGGTCGCGAAGACATGCAGCCCGCTCTCGCCCTTGCCCGCAACCGCCTTGCCGTGGCCGAGCGTCGACTGGAGGAATTCGACCGTCGCGCGCGGGTCGCGGCCGCCCGCCATCTCCTCGTCGACGAAGTTGAAATACCATTCGGGGTTGTTTGAGACGAGCGAATAGCTGGTCAGCGCGCCGAGCAGGATGATCAGCGAAATGATCAACGTCTCCTTCCACACCGAGCGCACCGCGGCGGGCCAGTCGTAGAGGAAGAAGCGGCGGAGGCGGTTCCAGCGGCTTTCGCGCACGCCATAGACGAGGAAATAGCCGCGGATCGACAGCGCCTCGAGATGACCCAGCAGCGCTTTGTCGAGGCTGGTCGCGCGCGCGATCGACAGCGACGACAGGGTGGCGCGATAGAGCAGGGGCAATTGCAGCAGTTCGTCGCTGGTCAGCGCGGCGGCGCCCTTCTTCTCCAGCCTAGTGAGCAGCAGGTCGAACGCGATCCAGTCGGCCTCGCGCTCGGCGCGAAAGCGGCTCGTCGAAAAGCTCGGGGCGTCGATGAGCCGTGCGGGAGCGGCGGGCGGGATCACAGACTGCCCGCCCGTTTGATGCCGAGATAGGCTTCGACCGCGCTCGCCCCCATCGCGTCGGCGGGCACCTCGATGACGTCGGCGCCGAGCCGCTGGAGCCGCGCGATCACCAGCTGCCGGTCGCGCAGCATCGCCGCGGCGACGTTCGATCGCGTGACATCGGCGCCGCTTTCGGGGCGGCGGCGCTCCTCGGCCTCGACCTCTTCGTCCTTGATCACGACGAACAGCAGACGGTGTTTTTTCACCAGCCGCCCGGCGGCGCGGATCATCAGGTCGGCGCTCGTCGCGTCGGTGAATTCGGTGAACAATATGATCAGCGAGCGCCGGTTGAGCTGCGCCGACAGCGTCGTCAGCGCGAGGGTGAAATTGCTTTCGACATGCGCATAGTCGATCAGGCTCGCGGCGCGTTGCAGCGCCGGGAAATCCTGCGTGTGCATATAGGCGGGGGTCAGCGTCTGCGGTTTCGCGGCGAAGGAAAAGAAGCTGATCCGGTCGTTCAGCTTCAGCCCGACATAGGCGAGCAGCAGCGCCGCCGACACCGCGCGGTCGACGCGCGGCATGCCGCCGACGGGCTCGGCCATCGTCCGCCCGCTGTCGATCGCGAGCACGACGCGGTTGTCGCGTTCGACGCGATATTCCTTCGCGAGCAGTTTGACGTGGCGCGCCGACGCGTTCCAGTCGATCGCGCGGCGGTCCATCCCCGGCTGATATTCGGCGAGCGCCTCATATTCGGTGCCCTCGCCGCGAAAGCGTTGCTGGCGGAGGCCAAACCAGCTGTTGCGCTGGAACAGCCGGCTGCCCTCGTCGGTCACCGCGCGCAGGCTGGGAACGACGTGGATCGCGCCGTCGATCGCAAATTTGCGCTGTTTCCAGACGAGTCCGAGCGGCCCCGCCCAGCGGATCCACAGCGCCTCGACCAACGCCCGCCCGCGCCGCGATGCGGTGAGCGGCAGCGTGCGGGTCAGGCTTTCGCCCGAGCTTGTCCGGCGCATGTCGCCGGCGAGCCGGCCGCCCTCGGCAAGCCGCTCGTCGAGCGCGAGCGCGAGTTCGGCGCGCGGCGGCACCGCTCTCCCGGTCGCGGTGAGCGACAATTCGAACGGATCGCCAACCCCGACCTGATGCGGAAAACGCGCATCGAGGGCGAGGTGGCGCGGGTTGGCGCCCGCGATGGTGTCGAGGATCAGACACGCGAGGATCACACCGATCCAGCCGGTCGCGACCAGCCACAGCTCGGGCCGGATCAGCCCGAGCGCGAGCGCCATCGGGGCACCCAGCAGCAGCAAGTAGATCGCGCGGCGGGTCGGATAGATCATTACAAAAGATCCTCCCTGTCGCGAAGCGATGGGGAGGGGGACCGCCGCGAAGCGGTGGTGGAGGGGTTTCGACACTGCGCCAGTACCCCTCCGTCAGCGCTTCGCGCTGCCACCTCCCCATGGCTTCGCCACAGGGAGGATAATGCGGCGCTCCCGATCACCGCGGCACGTCCTCGCGTTCGAGCAAGGCCGCGACGACCTGCTCGACATTGCGGCCCTCGATCTCGGACGCCGCCGACAGGATGACGCGGTGGCGCAGGACGCCGGCGGCGAGGCGCTGGACGTCGTCGGGGATCACATAATCGCGCCCGTCGAGCGCGGCGGCGGCGCAGGCGGCACGCGCGAGCAGGGTCGCGGCGCGCGGGGATGCGCCGCATTCAAGGTCGGCGCTCTCGCGCGTCGCGCGGACGATGCGGACGATATAGTCGACGATCTCGTCGGCCAGCCGCACCGTGGCGATCGTGTCGATCGCGGCTTCGATCGTCTTGGCGTTCGCCACCTCGGTGACGCCGAAATCGGCGACCGCAGGACTTTTGAAGCGCCCGCCATGGTCGGCGACGATGCGCCGTTCCTCGTCGGCGGCGGGATAATCGACGACGAGCTTGAACAGGAAGCGGTCGAGCTGCGCCTCGGGCAGCGGATAGACGCCCTGCTGTTCGATCGGGTTCTGCGTCGCAAGCACGGTGAAGCGCGGGCTCATCACATGCGCCTCGCCGTTGATCGTCACGCGCCGCTCCTGCATCGCCTCGAGCAGCGCCGCCTGCGTCTTCGGCGGAGTGCGGTTGATTTCGTCGGCGAGCAGCAGCTCGGTGAAGATCGGCCCCTTGGTGAGGGTGAAGCTCGACGTCTGGAAGTTGAACAGGTTCGACCCCAAAATGTCGCCGGGCATCAGGTCGGGGGTGAACTGGATGCGCCCGAAACCAAGGCCGGTCGCGCGCGCGAACGCCTGCGCGAGCAGGGTCTTCGCGGTGCCTGGCGGGCCTTCGAGCAGGACATGTCCGCCCGCGAGCAGCGCAATCGTCACCATGCGGGTGAGCGGCCCCTGCCCGAACACGACCTTGGCGACCTCGCCCTCGATCGCGGCGCCGAGGGCCCGAACGCTCTCGATATTAGCTGTCACGGAGTAGATCCTTCCTGATGTCGTGCAGCGCTTGCGCGCCCTCTAGAAACTCATGGGTGTTGCGTGCGAGCGGCAGGCGCCGCGCGAGGCTCGAGAAAAGCTCGCTTCCCGCACCCAGATGCTTGTCGATCCAGCGGTCGGTCGCTTCGTCGTCGAGCCCGGCGGGGGCGTGCAGCCGCCGCGCGATCTCGATGCGCTGGCTCTTCACAAAGGCGTCGGCGCCGTCGAGTTCGCGCCGCGCCTGCCGGATCAGGTCGGCGCTGTTCGCGATCAATGCCGCCTTCGACACCGGGATGGCGCGGCGGGGATTGAGCGCCGGGCCGAACCGCATCCATGCCTGCCACAGCGCGAGCAGCCCCGCGGCGATCAGGCAGAGCGTGATGCCGATGAAGGGCGGGACGAAGGCGAAGCGCAGCAGCGAACGCTGGCCGCCGAAGCCGTTCAGCGTCACGTCGAACGCAAAGCCGTCGGCATCGGCATATTCGGCGATCGCATCGATCAGCATCACGCCGCCAACTGCTTTTTCGCGCGAAGCGAAAGCGAAATTGTTGATCAGGTCGGGGTCGGCGAGAATATAGAGGTCGCGATCGCCGACCTGCGCCAGCACTGCGCCGCCATTTGGCCCTGCGATCAGCGTTTCCAGATTGTCGCCCGTGATCGTCTGCACGTTGCCGGGTAGCCAGGCGGCGAAGCTGCGCCCCGCGAGCCGCGCCGGGACTTCTTGAGCCTTGCTCGGCGCCGCCTTGATCTCGACCTCGCCGAAATGTGTCGGCGGCAGCATCGCCGCGGGCGGACGCGTCGGGAATCCTGCGCTGACCCAGCCTGGCTTCGGCGTCTGCCCGGGCACCGCCATCGTCCGCCATTTGGGCAGCACGATCAGCGCCGCCGTGCTACGCTGCGCGTCGAGCAGTTCGGCAATTTCGGGCGCGCGAGTGCTGTGCGTCGGAGTCAGCACGAGGAGCGGCTCATATTCCTCATTATTCATCGTCTCGACGCGCCGCCGGAGTTCGACCTCGGCACCGGCCCGCTCGACGAGGTCGACGATGCCGGCGTAGCCCGGCGCCGCCTTCGACAGCGCATGGCCGCCGCCGTCGTTGCCGCTGCTGATCTGCGGTCCCAGCGCGATCAGCGCCCAGAGCGCGACGAAAGCGATCACGCCGATCACCACGACACCCGCGATCAATCGCGGGTTGAAGCCATGATCATTGGCGGCCGTATCGCTCATGCGCGGGCCCAATTCTTCGGCACCGTCAATTCGGCATAGGCGTTCCGGCACTGCTCCCACGCGGCGGCGTCGATCGACCGTCCTCCGAACAGGCTGATCTCGACCGCGCGCGCGATGCGGCTGAACGCGCCCTGTGCGGCCGCGGGCAGGTCGTGCGCTTCGGCGAGGTCGCGTGAGGTCATCGCGGGTTTGACCAGCCCGGGGCGGCGGCCCTCGATATCCTCGACGCTGCGATAGAGCAGCAGGTGCACCGCTTCGGCAAAGCGCCCCTCGGCTGCGAGCGCGTCGGCCTCGGCGAGCAGTGCGCGCGCCGCGCCGGCTTCGGCCAGCCCGGCGCCGTCCTCCGCATCTGTCCCGCCCGCCTTGCGGCGAAAGGGCAGATTGTCGACCCAGCGCGCGAAGGCGGGGACGAAATGATAGAGAAGGAACAGCACGACCAAAGCGACCGCGATCCACATCAACGGCGTGGCGGCGGGGGCGCTCCACTGGAAAAAGCTGCCGATCGCGTCTAACAGCGACTTCAGCCACTCGGGTGTCGGCGGCGGCGGCGGCGGTGGGGGCAGGAACGCTGTCTGGATCTCGCCGCCGGCGATCGTCTGGCTATAGCCCGGATCGACGAGTTCGGGATCGATCAGCCATCCCCCGCCCGCATTGGCGCCGGGTGGTTCGGACGCGGCCGACGCCTGGGCGATCCACATCGATATCATGTTGAAATTGTGGTTCCGCCCCGGTCGATCATCGCGGTAAGTGGTAGCGCGAGCCTCATTGCGAAGGCAAGACATGCTTGCGCGCGAAACTGCCCCGTTCTAGCGCGCGAAGAGTTTAGACGGAGGACCAAGGTGGACGCAGCGCAGGCGGTGCATGAAAAATTCCTGGCGGCGCTGGCCGAAGGAAAGTTGCCCGATCGCGCCGACGCGCCCGATCCCGCGGTGGCCGGCCTGTCGCGCGCCGAGGCGACCGACATCTTCCTGTCGCAGCTGACCAGCCGCCAGATGGACCGGCTGTCGCGCCATTTGCAGGCGCGCGGCGAGGGCTTTTATACGATCGGATCGTCGGGGCACGAGGGCAATGCCGCGGTCGCCGCGGCGCTGCGTGTCACCGACATGGCGTTCCTCCATTATCGTTCGAACGCGTTCCAGCTCCACCGCTCGCGCCAGCTTCCGGGCGGGACGCCGACGTGGGACATGCTGCTGAGCTTCGCCGCCTCGTCCGAAGACCCGATCTCGGGCGGACGCCACAAGGTCATCGGGTCGAAGCCGCTCAATATCCCGCCGCAAACCTCGACGATCGCCTCGCACTTGCCGAAGGCGGTTGGCGCCGCTTTCTCGATCGGCATCGCGCGCCGCCTTGGCATGACCGGGCTGCCGCTGCCTGACGACGCCGTCGTACTGACGAGCTTCGGCGATGCGTCGGCGAACCATTCGACCGCGCAGGGTGCGTTCAACACCGCGGGCTGGGCAGCGTTCCAGGGCTCGCCGATGCCGCTGATTTTCCTGTGCGAAGACAATGGCATCGGTATTTCGACGCGCACCCCGACGGGGTGGATCGAGGCGCAGTTCCGCCACCGCGCGGGGCTGCATTATATCAAATGCGACGGCACCGATCTCGTCTCGGCCTATGCCGGGGCGGCCGAAGCCGCCGATTATGCAAGGCGATACCGCAAGCCGGTGTTCCTCCACATAGCGACGGTGCGCCTCTACGGCCACGCCGGGTCGGACGTGCAGGGCGCGTACCTGCCCAAGGCGCTGATCGAGGCCGATGAGGCGCGCGACCCGCTGCTCGCGGGCGCCGCGCTGATGGCCGAACATGGCTGGATGTCGCCCGCCGAAATCGCCGACGCCTATGAGGATATTGGCGCGACACTCGCGCGGCAGGCCGAGGCGGCGATCCTGCGGCCCAAGATCATTACCCCGAAGCATGTGATGGAAAGCCTGATCCCGCCGAAGCGCGAAGTGGCACGCGCCAACACGCCGTCGGACGAGGATCGCAAGGCGATGTTCGGCAGCGACGCGGGCGCGATGGACAAGCCGCAGCATATGGCGCGGCTTCTCTCCTGGGCGCTCGCCGACCTGATGCTCGCGCATAAGGAAATCGTCGTCGCGGGTGAGGATGTCGGGCCGAAGGGCGGGGTCTATAACGTCACCGCGAAGCTCCACCAGCGCTTCGGTTCGGCGCGCGTCGTCAATACCCTGCTCGACGAGCAGGCGATCCTCGGCCTCGCGATCGGCATGGCGCACAATGATTTCCTGCCGATGCCCGAGATCCAGTTCCTCGCCTATGTCCACAATGCCGAGGACCAGATCCGCGGCGAGGCGGCTACGCTCAGCTTCTTCTCGGACGGCCAATATACCAACCCGATGGTGCTGCGCATCGCGGGGCTCGGTTACCAGAAGGGCTTTGGCGGCCATTTCCACAACGACAACAGCCTCGCCGTCTTCCGCGACATTCCGGGCGTGATCCTCGCGGTGCCGTCGAACGGGCGCGATGCGGTCGCGATGCTGCGCGAATGCGTGCGGTTGGCGCGCGAGGAACAGCGCGTTATCGTCTTCGTCGAACCGATCGCGCTCTATATGACGCGCGACCTGCACGAAGAAGGCGATGGCCTGTGGACCAGCGCCTATGAGGCGCCGGGCGACGGCGCGCCCATCCGCTTCGGCGACGTCGGGGTGCATGGGCAGGGCACCGACCTGGCGATCGTCACCTATGGCAACGGCTATTACCTGTCGCGGCAGGCCGAGAAATTGCTCGCCGCCGACGGCGTCAAGTCGCGGGTAATCGACCTGCGCTGGCTCGGCCCGGTTGACGAGGACAAGCTCGTCGCCGCGGTTGGCGATGCCAGCCGCATCCTGATCGTCGACGAATGCCGCATCACCGGATCGCAGAGCGAGGCGCTGATGGCGACCTTCGTCGAACGCGCGCCGGGCAAGAAGCTCGCGCGCATCGCCGCCGACGATAGCTTTATTCCCTTGGGCCGCGCGGCGACGCTGACCTTGCCGAGCCGAGACAGTATCTACGCCGCCGCGAAGGAGCTGCTCGCATGAGCGCGCGCCAGACCGCGCTCGTCGTCGCGCCCGGCCGCGGCACCTATGGCAAGGGCGAGCTTGGCAGCATCGCGCGGTTGCACGGCGCACGTTTCGGCGACCTGATCGCGAATTTCGACGCGCAGCGCCGCGAGCGAGGCCAGCCAACGGTGACCGAACTCGACGGCGCCGAGCGCTTCAGCGTGGGCACGCATATGCGCGGCGATGTCGCGGCGCCGCTGATCTACACCGCGACCGCGCTCGATTATCTCAGCATCGACCGCGACAAGTTCGACATCGTCGCCGTGGCGGGCAATTCGATGGGCTGGTACAGCGCGCTCGCGCTGGGCGGCGCGGTGTCGGTCGAGGACGGGTTCCGCATCTCGAATGCGATGGGGCTCAACAGCCAGACGCACGGGCCGGGCGGGCAAATCCTGTTGCAAGTCGTCGACGAGGATTGGCGGCCGGTGCCGGGGCTGCGCGCGACGCTGTCTGGTCTTGTCGCCGACATCGCCTCGCGTCCCGGCCACGCGCTCGCGCTGTCGATCGACCTTGCCGGGATGCTCGTGCTCGCGGGCAATGAGGAGGGTCTTGCCGCGCTGCTCGCCGAAGCGCCGCCGACGCCGGGGCGCGATCCGCTGCGCCTCGCGGGCCACGGCCCCTTCCACACCCCGCTGATGTTCGGCAGTTCCGACAAGGCGATGGCCGAGCTGCCGCATGCGCTCTTCCACCGCCCCGCGCTGCCGCTGGTCGACGGGCGCGGTCGTATCTGGCGCCGCCATGCGAGCGATCCGGCGATGCTGTGGGACTACACCTTCGGGCACCAGATCCTCGCGCCTTATGATTTTGCGCTCTCGGTGCAGGTTGCGGTGAAGGAATATGCCCCCGACGTCATCATCCTGCCCGGCCCTGGCGACACGCTCGGGGGTGCGATCGCGCAATCGCTGATCGGCATCGGCTGGCAGGGAATCCGAAGCAAGGCCGATTTCGCGGCGCGACAGGCGGCCGACCCGATCCTGCTGTCGATGGGCCGCGCCGAACAGCGCGCGCTCGTCACCGGATAAGATAGGGCCGGCAGAGGAGGAACATCCCCTGCCGGCCCGTTCGCATGGAATCAGGTGGGGTTGACCCCATGCGGATGAACGGCAGCGCCAATGGGGACCAACTCAAGGGCGGTACACCGTTCATGTCTCTTATAGGCGCACCGCGCCGCATCCGGCCGGGGGCCCCGCACAATCAAGCGCCAAAACGGAGCGGATTGCCCGGCGCGCCGCGCGCGAACTCGGCGATGAACTGGAGCCGCAGCAGCTCGGCGACATTGCCGGCGCCGGCGCGGCGCATGATGTTTGCGCGGTGCACCTCGACCGTGCGCGGGCTGAGCGCCAGCTGACGCGCGATCGCCTTGTTGCCGAGTCCCGCGGCGATCGCATCCAATATGTCGCGCTCGCGCGGCGTCAGTGCCGCCAGCCGCGCCTCGGCCTCGCGGTGCCGGTCGAGCGCGCCCTGCCGTGCGCGCCAGTCGGCGAGCGCCGCATCGATCGTGCGGCGGACGAGGCGCGGGTCGAGCGGCGCGGGAAGCAGGTCCTGTGCCCCGCCGCGCAGGATCGCGCGCGATTCGGCGATACTCAGCTGCTCGGCGGCGACAAAGGCGACGGTTCCGGCGCGCGCCGCAACGCGGTCGAGCAGCGCCGCGCCGCCGGTCCGGCCGGGCTGGCACCAGTGAAAGAGCAGGATCCCGCACGAATCCGGCCCCTCGGCTTCGACCCACGCATCGGCGCTGGCAAAGCTGCGCACGATCCGTTCGGAGCCCGCCGCGAGCACACGGAAACAGGCCGCCCGCTCGGTCGGGTCGGGCAGGATCAGATGGATATGGCCCCCGCTTTCGGTCACGATAATTGCGATGCCCGCGAGGGAGCCGCGCGAACAGCGGCGAAGGGTCGGCGATGGCGCCATTTTGGAGCCGCCGACGGACGGCGATGATACGCCCGTGGTCAGTCGGGCGGATTATGCTTGGCGAGAAAGGTTTCGATCGACGTCAGCAAGGTCATGCGATCGGCCTGGCGCGTGAAATAATGGTCGGCGAGCGGGACCGAGACGAACTCGACCGTCTTGCCGGCCTTCGTCATCGCCGAATACATGCGCGCCGACTGGCCGTGATCGACCGTGACGTCCTTCTTGCCGTGGATCAGCAGCAGCGGCGCCTTGATCCGGGCAATCGCATTGATCGGCGAGACGGCGGCGAAATCGGGGGTCATTTTCTGCCACTGGCCGCGATAGAGGCGTTCGCGCATTAGCCCACCGAAGTCATTGACCTCGCGGCGCAGGTTGGCGACGCCGTTGATCGAGATCGCGCAGCGATACAGGTCGGGGTCCTTGGCGGTCCCCCACATCGCGGCATAACCGCCATAGGAGCCGCCGACGATGCACACGCGTTTGGGGTCGGCGATGCCCTCTTTCACCGCCCAGTGGACGCCGTCGGTGACATCGTCCTGCATCGCGAAGCCGAGCTGTCCCTGGCCCGCCTTTTCGAACGCGGCGCCATAGCCGGTCGATCCGCGGAAATTGGGCTGGAGCACGGCATAGCCGCGTTCGGCGAGGAATTGCGCCCAATAGTCATAGCTCAGCTCGTCATGCCCCCACGGCCCGCCGTGCGGCATGACGATGAAGGGCAAATTCCTGTCGCCCCGGCCGCGCGGCATCGTCAGCACGCCCTCGATCTCCAGCCCGTCGCGCGCCTTGTACTGGACCATCCGCCCGCGCGACAGGCGCTTGCCGCCGATCGTCTCGTTCATCGCCGCGAGCTGGAGCAGGTCGCCCGTCGCCGCATCGAAATAGAAAAGCAGGCCGGGATTGTCGGGCGTACTGAACCGCACCAGCATCTTGCCCTGATCGGCGCTGATACTCTCGATCCGCACGACCGATTTCGGCGACGCCGCCTCGAGCGTCTTTTGATGCGCCGCCATCGCCGGATCGATCCAGCGCAAGGGCGTGCTGCGGTCGCTGGTCCGGACGCCGAGCAGCTTCGCCCCGTTCGATGCGAGCAACACGCTTTCGACGTCGGCATCGTCGGCCGCATAGACCGTTCGCACCGCCTTGCCGGTCGGAATGTCGACCTCGACGACCGCCGACCGGCCGCCCTCGGTTTCCTTGATGACGAACCCGTTGTTGCTGCCGGGCACGAAGTGGAAGGGAATGGTCAATTCTTCTTCGGCGGCGAGCTTTGCGCTGTCGATCACGCGCAAGGCCCCTTCGCCATGCGATCGAAACAGCAGCGTCGATTGGGTGCTCGCGTCGCGGTAGCCGATGCCGAAGCGCACCTGGCCCAGATGGTCGCTACCCCAGTCGAAAATATTGGCGCGCGGCCTTTCGACGATCCGCTTGCGCGCGGTCGTCACATCGACGCGATAGACCGCCGGCCAGAAATCGGGATCGCTGCCGTAAATCGAATTTTGCGCCGCGATGAGGATTTCGGTGCTTCCATCGGACGGGATCCACAGGACATCGGATGCATTCTGCCCGCCGCTGTCCCATAGCAGCCTGGTGATCTTTCCCGTGCCGCGGTTGATGCCGATCACCCGCGAAATATACCAGCGGTCGGCCTCGACCGGCATCAGCGCGGAGAGGCCGACGATGATATTGTCGTTTCCGACCCAGCGGATCCACGCGACCTGAGTCTGGTCGGGAACGGCGACCAGGACGCGTTTCGACCGGTCGCCCAGCAGGGGCATCATCATGATGCGCTGCTCGCCCGCGATCCCGAACAGCCCCGCGATATGCGTGCCGTCGGGCGACAGGTCGACATCTTCGACAAAGGGAAGCGCGGCGAAGGCGCTGGTCGGCAGCGGGGTAAAGCCCCGGGTGACGGGCGGCGCTTTGGAATCCGCCGCGGCGAGCGTGCCCGGAGAGAAAAGAAGCGCCGCCGCGGCTAGAATATACGCGCCCCATGATACCCGCGCCCATGATACCCGCGCCATGCCCCGCTTATGCTTGCGCCCAAGCCCCAACATATCCTCCCCCCGAAAGACAGACAGCGATATTGTCGGCCGGTATTTTCCCGAACCATTTGAAAAAATCAAATATTACTCGCCGCCCATCTTTGTAAGCGTTCGCATATGTGCGAGATCTTGCACGGTGGACGGGGTCAAAAAAACAGGGCGCATTTCGCGCCGATAACCGTCTTGTCTTGGAGAGGGAAAAAGGGAGAGACGTGACGGCAGAACCTGCCTCCGAACTGGAGCGGTTGACCCGGAAGTTCCGGCCGCCGCTGATCGCCTTTTTTTCCCGGCGCGTTGCCAGCCTCGCGGAAGCCGAAGACATGACTCAGGAGGTTTTTTTGCGGTTATCGAACGCGCAAAGAGGCGACGAAGAGACAAGTGCCGCCTATATCTTCCGGATCGCCGCGAACCTTATAACGGATCGGGCGCGCCACGACCGTGTACGCCGGAACTTCGCGGACGCGGTGCGAAGCGACGCCAGCGTCGGCGTCGACGGTTTTGATCCTTTCCGGATCGTTTCCGCGCGCGAATCGATTTCGATCCTGTGGGCCGCGATCCAGGCGCTTCCCGAACCGACGCAGCAGATTTTCATCTTGTACCGCGTGGAGAATATTCCGAAGCAGACGATCGCCGACAATTTCGGATTTCACCTCCGCACCGTCGACAAGCATATTTCGCGCGCCTTGGTCTTTCTTGCGCGCCGCATGGAGCGGCGGACATGATGGTCCCGCAGAATGACAATGATCGCATCGCCGAGCGCGAGGAGCAGGCGGCCGCCTGGTGCCTGCTCATCGCCGACCGGGCGCTGACCGTCAGCGAACAAACGGATTTCGATGCCTGGCTGGCGGCGGACGAGCGCCACGCCCACCATTTCGAACAGATGGTGACGGTGTGGCAGGGAACCGATGCGATCGCCGAAATGCCCGGCTTCCTGTCGCTCCGGGCCGAGGCTTTGACCGCGATGGAAAAGGCGCGCCGCGCGGCAGAGCCCGCTCCGACGCGCCGCCGGGCCGTCGCGACGATGGCCGCGCTCGCGATGGCCGCGGGCATGGGGGCCTGGTATTGGAGCGCGGGACCCGACGTCTATTCCACCGAGGTTGGCGAGCGGCGGATCGTCCGGCTCGACGACGGGTCGAGTGTCTCGCTCGATGCCGCCAGCCAGATGTCGGTATCCTTCACCGACCATCGCCGCGCGATCATCCTCGATCGCGGCCGGGCCAAGTTCGACGTCGCAAAGGACCCGCTCCGGCCGTTTACCGTGACCGCGGGGTCGCAATCGGTGGTGGCGATCGGGACGAGTTTCAGCGTCGAGCTGCTGCGCGACCAGCTGCGTGTCCTGTTGTTCGAAGGGCAGGTCGCCGTCGTTCCGCGCGGCATGGCCAGGGCGCATATCAAGGCGCGGCGACCGGTTACGCAGGCGACGACCCAGCTTTTGCCCGGGCAGGAACTGGTCGCCAATCTTTCGTCGGGCGCTACAGAAATCCTTCCCGTCGATGCGGGACGCTCGCTGGGATGGGAAGGCGGGCAGGTCGATTTCGTCGATATGCCGCTGACCGATGCGGTCGAGCGGATCAATCGCTACGCGGCATCGCCGATCGTCCTTCGCGATGCGGCCGCCGGCCGTCATCTCGTCAATGGCGTATTCGATGCGGGCGACGCCGACAGTTTCGTCAAGGGCGTGACCTCGCTCTATCCGCTGGCCGCGCACGAAGAAGGCGGCAAAATCATTATCGAAACTGTAAATTCGAGTAACGACGAAGAAAAAATGGACCAAAGATAAAAATCTGGGGCGCAACCTGGTGGGTGGTTCGTCTTTATGACAGGGGGGCAACAATATCGACCCCTTGCATAGAGGGAGAGGGTATGTCCATACGTCGTTATTTATTGTCGAGTCTCGCGCTCGGCGCGCTGGTTGCCGTGTCGGCACCCGCCTATGCCGAAGCACGCCAGGTTCAGCAGTTCGATATTCCGGCCCAGGATCTGGGCGGCGCCCTGCGTGCTTTCGCGCGCGCGTCGGGGGTGCAGGTGATTTTCGACGGCAGGGCGGTGCGCGGCAAGCGCAGCGAAGCCTTGCGAAACCGGTCGGGCGCCGAGGAGGCGCTCCGCGATCTGCTGCGCGGGACGGGCCTGACCTATCGCCGCGATGGCAAGATTTTCGTCATCAGCCCGATGCGACGGATCGCGCAGCTGCCGGTCGAGACGGCAAGCGCCGCGCCGATCGCCGCCGCGCCCGATGTGGCGGCCCAGGAGATCAGCGACGGCAGCGAAATCATCGTCACGGCGCAGAAGCGGGCGGAGAAGATCATCGACGTGCCGATCGCGATGACCGCGCTGTCGGCCGACGCGCTCGATGACCGCAAGATCGAGGGCGGGTCGGAACTGCTGCGCGCGATCCCGAACGTGAACTTCTCCAAAACCAATTTCAGCATGTATAATTTCTCGATCCGCGGGGTCGGGACGCATGCGGTGTCGGCGTCGAGCGATCCGGCGGTGGCGGTCAGCTTCAATTCGACCCCGCTGGTGCGCAACCGGCTGTTCGAATCCGAATTCTTCGACATGGAGCGCATCGAGGTGCTGCGCGGTCCGCAGGGCACGCTTTACGGTCGCAACGCGACGGCGGGCGTCGTCAACCTGATCCCCGCGCTGCCCGATGCGCGCGAATTTGCTGGCGCCTTGCGCGGCGAGGTCGGCAATTATTCGACGACGCGCCTCAACGGCATGCTGAACGTGCCGATCACCGATACGCTGGCCGTGCGCGTCGCCGGCGCGTGGACCAAGCGCGACGGGTTCGATTTCAACACATTCACCGGGCGCCGCATCAACGACCGCGACCTCTGGTCGACGCGCGCCTCGCTGGCGTGGGAACCGAGCGACCGGTTCAAGGCGAATGTGATCTGGCAGCATTTCGAGGAAGACGATCAGCGGTCGCGCACCGGCAAACAGCTTTGCACCAGGGATCCCGGGCCGGCGACGATCGGCGGTGTTGCCATCACCAACCCCTCGTTGCGCGGGCGCGTGAGCCAGGGGTGTCTTCCGGGATCGCTTTATGACGACGCCGCGTTCGGGACGCCCAACGGAGCCAGTCTCGTTTATCTGTATCTGCCGAGTACATCGATGAGTGTCGGCACCCTTCGCCGGCCGGGTCAGCCAAACCGGAATATACAGGTGATTGGAGTCGCCGACCCGTTTGCGGGGGTAACGCAGTCCCGAGATTTGCGGGAAGTGTCGTCGAACTATGATCCGAAATTTCGCGCGCAGAATGATATCGTCCAGCTGAATCTGGAGTTCAAACCTTCCGACACGCTACAGTTTGTTTCGCAAACCGCCTACGCTCGCGATCGATTCTATTCGACCCAAGATTATAATCGCTACGTGACGGTGCCCTTATTTAACGACTCGGCGCAGCCAGGTCTGATCATTGGCAATACTCCGATCAATTCGGCGCTTTTTCCAGGGCCGACCCCCGGTGGCATTTTCTGTGATCCGCAATTGGGATGCTCGGACCGCATGGTATCGGCCGATCTCAGCCGATCCAAAAACAGGCAATGGTCGCAGGAATTCCGGCTTCAATCCAGTTTTGACGGACCGCTCAATTTTCTTGCCGGCGCGAACTATCTCGATTTTAAATCGCAAGATGATTATTACGTATTCAACAATATGTTTACTCTAGTTGCTCAATATTATTATAGCAGAACCCCTCCAAATTCTAATCCCGGGATCGGATTAGACCAAAATTGTACCCAGTTGGGATATGAAGGAAGAGAATGCCCCTATGTCGATCCCAATCCGATCGATAGCCTGAACAATCAGGGGCATAATTATTTCCTCAGCCAGAATGGCATCCGGATCCGCTCCTCGGCCTTGTTCGGTGAAGCCTATTGGGACATCACCGACACGCTCAAATTGACCGTTGGAGGACGTTATACGCGCGACAAGAAGCGCGCGGATCAGGTGCCGAGCCAATTGCTGTTGGGCGGCGGCATCAATAATCCGTCGGGTCCCAATTTGATCGGGGCGGTCACCGGCGGCAGCGTCAATAGCGGCTATCCCGCGTTGGACGATATCAACCAGTCATGGGGCAAATTCACCGGGCGCGTCGTCCTCGACTGGAAGCCGGAGCTGAATTTCACCGATGACACGCTGATCTACGCCTCCGCATCGCGCGGATATAAGGGCGGCGGCGTCAATCCGCCGCGCGTCGATTTCAATCCGAAAGTGGTGCAATATCAGTTCCTGCCGCAAACTTTCCGGCCCGAATATGTCAATGCCTTTGAAATCGGCATCAAAAACAGCTTCGATGCCGGGCGTTTCACGCTCAACGCCACCGGCTTTTTCTATGATTACAAGGATTACCAGGTTTCGCAGATCGTCGACCGCATCGCGTTTAACGAGAATTTCAATGCGACGAGTTGGGGGCTGGAACTGGAGGCGGCGTGGCGACCCTCGCGCGCGTTCCGGGTGGACGGCAATCTGGGTTACCTCCGGACGCGGCTGGGCAAGGGGTCGCAGTCGATCGACGTGATGAACCGGACGCAGGGTGATCCCGATTGGGTCGTGCTGCGCCCCTGGCTGCAGGTGCCGTCCAACTGCATTGCGCCGCGCGCCATCGTCGAAAGAATTTTTCAGCGGGGACTTCTGCAAGACATTGCGTTGGGCGGTCTGTGTCCCGGGGCAGATCGCATCGGCAGCTGGAATCCCGCCCGCACCTCCAATGGCCCCAATTTCTGGCAGCTATTCGGTATCTCTTACGATCCGCTCGCGCCCTATAATCCCGACACGGTCGGCCTGCCGATCAACCAGGGCGGCAGCGGCGCGCCCAATGGCGGTCGCGGTTTTTACGCCGACCTGACCGGCAACGAACTGCCCAACGCCCCGCGCCTCACCGCGAATATCGGCGCGCAATATACCGTCTTTCTGGAAGGCGGCGATTGGGAACTGACGCTGCGCGGCGACTATTACCGCCAGTCGAAGAGCTATGGCCGCATCTATAACACATCGTTCGACCGGCTGCGGGCATGGGACAATGTCAACGTCGCGCTATCGCTGACGCATCCGGAATCGGAACTGGCATTTCAGCTCTATGTCAAAAACCTTTTCGACAAGGCGCCGATCACCGGCTTCTTCGTCAACTCCGACGATACCGGCCTGACGACCAACGTCTTTACGCTGGATCCCCGCATCATCGGCTTCAATGCCGCGATCAAATTTTGATTTCCCCCCCCCCACGAAGACGGAGGTTCAATATCGAGCAAAAAATCCGAAGCGAATACAAGTATTTCTATTCATAAAAATCCAATATCGCAATTATATGGGAGATTTATCATGAATAAGTTTACTTCTGCAGTTGCAGCTATGGCGATGATTGGCGCGGGCTTTGTAAGCAGCGCGGCGATGGCCCAGTCCGGCGTGTATACGGGAACGGCCGATGTTTTCAAAGGCATCGCGCTCAATTGCGTGGTTTCGGCGGATTTTGACTCGACGGCCATGACCGTCGACCTGACCATCACTGCGCCCGACGCGAACTGCGCGGCGCTGGGGATTATCAGCAATCCGCACAGCTATTCGGTTTCGGGTTCGACGGTCACGATCAACGATGTCAATGTGAACACGATCACCGGGGGCGGCTGCTTCGACGATCTGATCGCCACCTATGATTCGGTCAACGACAACCTCTCCGTCGATGACGAACTGACCGAACGCGATGGCGGCGGCAATTGCTTCATTACGAGCAATGGCCCCCTCACGCAGTAAGTCTTTGACGCCATTATAGCGGCGGGCGCATCCATCGGGTGCGCCCACCTATGTCGTTCAGGATTTTCATGCGGTAATGGGGTTTGACGCGAACTGGCGGGGCATATTCTATCGAGACGATAGGGAGGCGCGGCGAAGATTCCTGACACGATGCGCCCGACGATGAAACAGTTTCTGCTCTTCGTGCCGCTGTCACTCTCCGCGGCGCACGGCATGGAGGCCCATGCCGAAACGGATAAGGGGGACGTCGCGGCGGGGCCGGTCTCGCAAGGGGCGGCTCCGCCGGGCGTTATCGTTCCGCCCGACGACCCCGACGAGATCGTCGTCACCGCCGCGCGCCGCGGCGAGGCCGAGGTGGCGGCCGAAAGCGAGTTCGGCGAGGAAGAGATCGTAGCGCAGGGTGCCGACAGCATCCAGGACCTGCTGACGCGCCTTGCCCCCTTCATCGATGGCAGCGGCGAAGAACCCGTCATCCTGATCAACGGCAAGCCCGCGGGCTTCGATCGCTCGATCCTCTCCTATCCCGCCGAAGCGCTCGACCGGCTCGCCGTGCTGAAACCCGAAGCGGCGGCGCTCTATGGCGAGCCCGCGGGCAGGCGCGTCGTCAATCTGGTGCTCAAAAAGAATTTCGCGACGCTCAATGCCGATGCGGGCGCCGATTTCGCGACCGCCGGCGGCCAATATGGCGGGACGCTGTCGGTCAGGCGAACGGTGATCGACGGCGACACGCGCTGGAACGCCCAGGCGCGGGTCGGCGCGGACAGCGCCCTTCGCAAGACCGCACGCAATCTCCCGCCACGCGACGGCGTGTTCGACAGCGTCGGCTTTATTTCCGCGCCCGGCGGCGGGGAGATCGATCCCGCGCTCAGCCTGGCCGCGGGACAGCGCGTGATCGCCGCCGCCATCCCGCCGGGCGCGCTGACGGGGGACCCCGGCCTCGGCGATTTTGCCGCGACCGCCGGCGACCTCCATCCGGTCGATCCCGATCGCTTCGAAACATTGCAATCGTCGCGGCGCAACGCCGCGCTCGGGATCGGTGTCACGCGCCCGCTCGGCGATTTTTCCGTCTCGCTGAACGTTGATGCGAGCCGGAGGAGCAGCGACGGATTGCGCGGCCTGCCGATGGCGTCGGTCGTCCTCCCCGCGGGCCATCCCTGGTCGCCCTTTGCGGGTGATGTCGTGCTGACGCGGCCCTTTGCGGGCGAGCGCGCGCTTCGCGCCGACAACGGGTCCACCTCGATCGGCGCCTCGCTGACGCTGACCGGCAATATTCGCGGCTGGCAGACCAGCCTCGCGGCGAGCTATGCGCAGAGTTGGGCGGACAATTTCCTTGAAAGCGGCGTCGATGTCGCGCGCGTCCAGCAATTGATCGATAGCCGCGATCCGGCCTTCAATCCCTACGGCCTGTGGGAGGAAGGGCTGATGATCGCGGCCCGCACCCGGACGAAAGGCGAAAACCTGAGCGCCCGGCTCAACGTGCGAAAGGCGGTGATCGACCTTCCGGCGGGGCCGCTCACCTGGAACCTCACCGCCAACACCGGCCGCAACCGCACGCAAAGCCGGCAAAGCGATGCGGCGGGGAATTTGATCTTTGCAAACGGCGTGACGCGCAGCCAGTCGAGCGGACGGATGTCGCTCAGCGTGCCGATTTCGCGCGGCGGCGGGACGGAACCCGGCTGGCTGGGCGACCTGACCGTCGACCTGTCAGCCAGCGCGCAGACGATGACGAACAGCCGGGTGCAAAAGGGGTTCGGCGGCAATGTCAGTTGGTCGCCATGGCCGGTTCTCCAGCTGCGCGGGGGGATCGATTACGCCGACGCCGCGCCCTCGTTCGACCAGCTCGACGCGCCGATCGTCACGACGGTCAATCGCATCTTCGACTATGCGCGTCAGGAGATCGCCGAACCCGTCTGGATCACCGGCGGAAATCCCGATTTGAAGCGTGGCCGCCGACAAAGCCTGACTTTCTCGGCCACGGTGCGGCCGCTGGGCAATCAGATATTGACCGCCAACTTCGGTTATCGCCAGTCGGTTGCCAAGGGCGGCCTGGCGGCCTTTCCCGAACTGACCCCCGCGATCGAGGCCGCGTTTCCCGAGCGGGTCACGCGCGATGCGGCGGGGCGGCTCGTTGCGGTCGATGCGCGCGCGATCAACCTGGCGCGCGGCACCAATGCCGATCTGTCCACCGGCGTCGCGCTCCGGCTGGCGCTCGGCGGCGGGGCCGGGCGAAGCGAAACCGCCGGGGATCCGCTGCTGCTCAACCTGTCGCTCAATCATGGCATGCGATTGAAAAGCGAGCTGCTGACCCGGCCCGGCGTCCCGGTGATCGACCAGCTTCGCGCCGGCGGGCAATCGCGCCACAGCCTGTCGTTTCAGGCGTCGATCGGCCGGCGGGGGATTGGAAGCACTCTGAGCGGCAACTGGAGCAGTCCGGGACGATTGCGCGGAGGCGATGAAGTCTTTGTCTTCAAGCCGCCGCTGAAGCTCAATCTTTCGGCATTCATCGAATCCGACCGCATATTCGCGGTTCCGGGCAAGAAGGGTTTGATGAGCGGCCTTAGATTGTCCTTCGATATCAATGACCTCCTGGGCGGCTATCGCCGGGTGACGCGCGAAGACGGGACGGTGCCTGCGGGATATAGCCGCAACGAAATCGAGCCGCTCGGCCGCGTGGTGCGATTGACGGTGCGAAAGAAGTTCTGATTGGGGCGCACGATCCGCGCGTCTAACCGATGGTGACCCTTACAGGAATCGAACCATCGCGGGTCGGCTGTTGCCGATCCGCCCGACAAGGAATCACGGGTTCGCCGATCGATCGCTGAATGGTGGCCCCTACGGAAGGAGGTCAGGCAAATCTTAGACTAATAAAATCAATAGCTTATCAACAAGCCGATGCACTTCTTAGAGTGCTCTCATGCTACCTTTTGGACCAGCATCGCAAGTACCAAATGGCCTACCAGGCCGCTTCAATATAGCAATAAATCACATAACGCACAGGCAGCTTCGCGCCTGATCACGGCCGGATGATGGGCGACGAGCGCGATGGTCGGGATGCCAGCTTTGCCGAGCTAAGCCATGCCTTCAGCCGTAATTTATATGGAGAGTTGGCGTTCGAGTTTTCGAGCGAGCCTGGTGAGCGCCGCCGGTTGACAATGACGATGACAGCTACATCTGTCCGGGTGGCAACCGCCCTGCGAAGGAGCCTGCTCGCCGGTGGCCTTTTCGGGCTTTGCCACACTCCTGCACGAGATCGACAACGCGAGATTCCATGCAAGCGGCTACCCCGACCGGCGTTGCGCGGCTGGTGAGAGAAAGGACGAGCAATGCGCAATAGGGTTCGTGAATTCCGCCGCTGGGATCCCTAACGGAAAACGAAACGCAGTGTGTCGGTAACGGCGCGTGCCGGGACCGTCATGTGGATTTCGTCTTCGTAAAGACGGAAGCGCGTGCTCATTCCATAGGCCGACAGCGGTTCGAGCCGTGCAGCCAGAGCCCGCGCGGGTTCGGGGTCGTCATCGCGGTCCTGGTCGCCGGCGACCAACATCAGCCGGCTTGACTTCGTGATCTTGCCCTCGGCAAGTTTCGCCGCGAAGCCACGTTCTTCGCGGAGTAAATCCTGTACATTCCACTCGAGCGACGGGCTCGCGGCGACGATCGCCTGGAAAGCTCCGGGCCGCGCATAGAGCGCATGAAGCGCGAACAGGCCGCCGAAACTGTGGCCGAACAGCGACTGCCGGTCGGGGTCGATCTTGTATCGTTTGCCGATTTCGGCCCGCAGCTTGCCGGTCAGGAAATCGAGGAATTTATCGCGGCCGGTGTTGGCGGCATTCGGCTGCGATTTGGCCTGGGCGGGCGGACCGGCGGTTGGGACCGGGAAGAGGAAATCGGCGGTTCGACGCGCGTCATAGGCGTCGTCGGTCGGATAGCCGACGCCGACCACCAGTACCTTGCCCTTGTCGGCATATTCGAGCAGCCGCCGCGTCTCGGCGAAAGAGGCGAAATAGGCATTGCCGTCGATGACGTAGAGCACGGGATAACCGCCCGCCGGCGGCCCGCCTTGCGGGAAGGACACAAAGATGCGGTAGGTTTCGCCGCCGTCGGACTTGATGTCGAACATCAGGGTCGACGGCATGGTATAGGCGGGGGCGGCGGGTTGCGCCTGCGCCGGCATCGCGGGCAAGGCGACGGCGATCGCGACGATCGAGGTCCATAACTTCCACATGCTGGTCATTCGATCCTTCCGGGCTCACTCGTCTAACCATGAACCTCATGCGCGGCGAGCGCGAAATCGGGTTCGGCCTTGCCCGTTCCCAGCATCAGGTTCGCGACGTAACGGCCCAGCGCCGGGCCATGTTTGAAGCCGTGGCCGGTGCCGCCGCCGACAATCCAGCAATTGCCCCATTGGGGATGCCGGTCGATCAGCAGGTGGCCATTATCGCTATTCTCATACTGGCAGACCTCGGACGCGGCCAGCGGGCGTTTGGCGAGCGCGGGAAAGCGCCTTGCGAGATAGTCGCGCACATCGGCCAGCCCCTTGGCGGTGATCCGCCGGTCGGCGTTGTCGGGATCATATTTCGGGCCATGACCGTCGAGCGCGATTTTGAAACCGCGCGCTTCGATGTCAGGGAAACCGTAGTGGAGGTCGGGATCGCCCGCATCGACCCACGCGGGCATATGCGGCGCGGCAAAGCGGTCGTCGCCGGGTTCGGGCGCGAAATAAAAGACCTCTTGTCGCGTCGGTACGATCCGCGCGCCGACCGCTTCTGGAAACAGCTTTGGCAGCCAGGGGCCACAGGCGAAGACATATTGCCCCGCGTGCAAGGTCTCGCCGCCGGTACCGGTGATCGCGGCGAGGGATGCGCGGTCCGAGCGCGGTGCATGAACCGCGAAAGTGCGGAAGCTGCCGCCCGTCTGGATGAAGTCCGCGACCAGCATCTGGACGCTGCGCCGGGCCATCAGCGCTCCCATGGTGGGCTGCATGACCCCGACGGTCAGCCCGTCGAAGTCGATCTGCGGCCAGCGTTTGGCCATCTGGGCACCGGTCAGCTTTTCGATCGGGATGCCGAGGCTGCGCTGGAGGGAGATGCTCTCGTCGATCTTTGCCGTATCATGCGGGTAGAAATAGAGCGCGCCGACCTCCTGAAATATCGGGCTCTCGTGGCGCTTGGCCAAGAGGTGCCATTCGGCGAGCGATTCCCAGGCCCAGCGGGTGTAGAGCGCATTGGCGGCATATTCGGTGCGGATCAGCCGCGTCTCGCCGCCCGACGAAGAACGGGCATGCCCGGCTCCCCATGCGTCGATCAGCAATATTTTCTGGCCGCGGCGCTGGAGGTTCCACGCGGTCCAGGCGCCGAACACGCCCGCGCCGACCACGATGACGTCCCAGCCGCTCGCCTTCTTGGCCCGCGCTGGAGCGGGCGCGGCACTGGCTAGCGCACCGGCGGTGGCCAAACCGCCGAGCATGATCCGCCGCGATACGGGCGCGGCAAAGGGGGGAGCGCCGCCGTTTCGATGCGCCATGGCCAAACTCCTATTTCTGCGCCGCGATATCGGCGCGCTGGGCGTCGAGTTCACCCACCCAGGTTTCGGAGAGCATCGGGCCTTTCATCACCAGATGGGCATGGTCCGCGACCTTTTCGCGCAGTCCGATGAAAAACAGTGGGCCGCCGACGAGGCCGAGTTCCTTCATCTTCGCCGCCATTGCCGTGCTTTGCGCCGGGGTCGGCACGGCGCGCGGGGGTTTGTAGAGCATCACGTCCCAGCCCTCGCCATCCTCGTGCAGATAAAGCTGGGTTTTGGGCTGGCCGCCGGCGGCGTTGACCTGGTCCCAGATCGCGACGCTGCGGATGAATGCCTCGGTCTGCCCGGGCACCAGCCGGAACAGCTCGAACGCGGGGTCGGACAGCGGTGCGGCCTCGACAGCCGCCGGCTTATCCTTCTTCGCCTGCGCATGGGCGGCGACTGGCGCCAGCAACGCACATGCCACCATCAGGCTTTTCATCATGACCCGTCTCTCTCTCCTTGAACAGGTGGCGATCCTCACCGGTTTCAGCCGCATCCGCTAGGGGGGCGACGCAAACTTACCCGCTTGGACAAGGCGCTACCCGGAAAACCGGGCTGTGATCGGGGGATGGAATGGCATGGATAAGGGCAATTGGGTGGTAGAGCGGGCCGCGGGCCGAAAGGGGACTGACGATGAAGCGATTGAAGAATGTTTTGCTGGGCGCGGCGATGGTTTCTGGGCTCGCTTTTTCGTCCTTGGCCTTCGGTCAGCAGGCTGGCGCGCCGATCCGCCTTGATGGCCAGACGCTCGATCCCGCTATTCAGGCGATGCTCGAGAATGACAAGGTCAAGGAAGAGGCCGCCAAAGGCAAACCGGGCAACGATCCCAACACCGCGGCGGGCATGAAGGCGATCCGCGACGAAGTGAACGGCGACTGGGCGGCCGGGACCGCTGCGGCGCCGGAGATGGCGTCGGTCAAGGATGCGGTGGTGAAAAGCGGCAAGGCCAGCATCCCGGTGCGCATCTATCGTCCCAAGGCGAGCGGTCCGTTGCCGACGATCGTCTATTATCATGGCGGGGCGTGGTTCGTCGGCGGGGTCGCGGGCTCCGACCTCTCGTCGCGCCAACTCGCTCATGATGCGAAGGCGATCGTCGTCAGCGTCGAATATCGCATGGCGCCTGAGGCGCCCTATCCGGCGTCGTGGGACGATGCGGAGAGTGCCTTCGACTGGGCGATCGGTCAGGCGAAAAGCCTGGGCGGCGTTCCCGATCAGGTGTGCGTGGCGGGCGACAGTGCGGGCGGCAACATGGCGATCGTCGTGACCACGCGCCGTATGGCAAAGGGCCAGTCGGCGCCGTTGTGCCAGATCCTCTATTATCCCGCGGTCGACAATCGCCCTGTCGATGCGATGCGCGCGACCTACAACTCGTCGCGGCTGTTCGGCGAGGGGTTCAGGCTCAACCGGTCGTTCACCGACTATATCCTCCCTATCGTCTTCCCCGACCAGGACCTGTCGCAGCCCGAAGTCTCTCCCTTGTTCGACGCGACGCGCAAGATGCCGCCCACGTTGATCGCGACCGCCGGTTTTGATCCGTTGCGCGATTCCGAACGGGCCTATGCCGCGAAGCTCGCGCAGGGCGGTAATTATCTGATCTACCGCGAGTTTCCCACCCTGATCCACGGCTTCCTACAGCACACCGGGCTGTCGGAAGCGGCGGCGCGTGCTTCGCGCGAGACAGCGCAGGCGGCAGGCGTTCTCGCGCGCGAAGCGGCGGCTGCGCAGGATGCAAAGGCCAAACTCGGCAAATAGTCCCCGTGCAGCGGTGTCCGGTTGGCGCCGCCGCACCGTTCTAGAAGCCGGCCAGCGAAAACGTCATTTCGGCGCGCAAGCCAAGGACGAGCGCGTCGGCGATGCCGGGGTCCGCCGACGGGTTCCGGATGTAATGGACGCTCGGCTGCAGCGCGAGCCATGAGGTAATCGGGGCGCGATAGGTCGCGTGGATTGCCACCTCGGAAGATTCTGCGCCGGTGGCTGCGCGATAGCTGTTCGAGGTGAAGCCCGCCGCGAGCGCGATCCCGAACTCGTCTTCGCCGCCCCCCGGCACCCAGCCGCTGAATTTCAGCCCGCCACCGGCGAACCCATCGAACATATTGAACCGACCCGAGGCGGTGCCGAGACGGAAAAAGGCGTCGATCTTTCGCTCGGCGCCGCCCATTAGCGGAAATTCGCCGCGAACATAGGTGCCGGCATTGCCCTTGCCGGTCCCGGTCCCGTCGTTGCGGTCGAAGCGGCCGGTATATTGCCAGCGCCCGAGCAGCAGCTTGCCACCGCCGAGCGGCGCTTGCAGTTCGCCAACGAGAAGAGCGCCGTGCCATTGTCGAGCTTGATGGCCGTGCGCCCGGGATGGTCGGGATCACCGGGGACGCCGTCGAGTAGCGCGGCGCGAACCGCCAGCCTTCGGACGGCTGCCACTGCACACGCGTCGCCAGCGAGGTCGACGGGAAGATCGACGGACCGTTCCGGCCGCTCTGCGCAAAATCGGTGCCGATGCCGTGCGGGCTGCTGACGAACAACCCCGCCGCGTCGAGCGCATCGAATTCGGAATTGAGGTCGTAGAGCCCGGCCTTCACGGACAGCCGGTCGCCGATCTTCTGGTCGACCCAGGCTTCGCAAAGGCGGATCGCCTGCGTGCCCGCCTCGATATTGCTTACCGCCTGGGTGTCGCCGACAAGGTCGCTGATCGATTTTCCATTGTTATAGAGGCCGTAGACATGAACCTGCGCGCCGGTCCAGCCGACGAGCTTTTCCATGTCCGCCTCGAACACGATGTCGAGATTATCGAGGTAGCGCGTGCCCCGGCGCAGCCCACCCGACGCATTGCCCATCACCTCGGCGGTATAGGTCAGCTGCAACAAGATCGGGCCGGGCGTTTCGTCGATTTCGGCGGGGGCATGGGTGTGGCTGTGCGGCAGGTGGCCGAGGTGCGTCGGGTGTGGAGCGGCCTCCACCGGCACGCTTGCCGACGCGGCCAATGCAAGTGCGGAAGCCAGCATCAGAAGCTGACCATGAAGGCGAGGCGGACGCGGTCGAGCCACTGGTTCGGTGACAGGCCGACGGCATAGGTGGGGTCGAGCGGGCGGTAATGATACCAGAGCAGGTCGAGCTGCAGATGGTCGGCCGGCACATAGCCGATGCCGAAGCCGTGGAGTTGATAGTTGGTCGACAGGTCGATATTGTCGTGGCTGAACGCCGCGAGCACCGAGTCCACTTCGACTTCCGAATAATTATAGGCGAGGCGCCAGTCGCCGGGCTTGGCAACACGGCCTGCGGCAAACTCGAGGTTGAAGGCGGTGTCGCCCGCAACCGCCGCGCCATCGTTGCGGACATAATCGGCGGTGACGCTGACCGGCCAGCGCGGCGACAGGCCGGTCCAGTTCAGCGTGCCAATGCCTTCGATCAGATGAAAGTCCGAGAGATAGCGGCCGCCGGAAAGCAAATTGCCGCGAAAATCGCCGACATCGGCGCCGGTGACCGAACCGAGGCGGTAATGGTAATAGCTGCCGGTCAGCCCCGCCCTGAAATCGGTAACGAGCGGAGCCGACAGCGCTAGCTGGCCGCCGAGCATATCGCTGTCCCGTGCGGCCGATGCCTCGTCGATGACGAACCACAGCCCGCGGGCATCGACGCGCGCCTTGCCGATGTTGGCACCATAGCCCGCCGCGACGCCCTGCGGCGAGACGTCGCCGTCCCACAGCATGTCGGTGCGCTGGAACTGCTGCGGGAATTTGCCCGCGTAAGCGGTCAGGCCGCCATTGCTGTAGCGGATCCACGCCTGGTCGAGCGACGCCTGGAAATCGTCGACGAAATTGCCGAGCGTGACGTCGGTCGAATTGGGGTCGTCGGGGTCGCCCGTCGCGATCTGGGTGCCGACCGCAAAATGATCGTCGATCCTGTAGGTGGCGCGCAGGCGCGCGCGGACTGCGGTGCGTGATCGGTCGCGGCCATCGACGACATTCCATTCCTGCCGCACGCGCATGTCGCCGCTGACGTCGAGGCCGGGAATGCGGAAGGCGCCGTCGGGCGTGTCGCCGGTCGCGCCGGCCAGCGGCGATGTTGCAGACGTAACCGCAGGAACAGCGACAGGCGGGCTCGAAGACGGCGCGGTGGGCGACGGCAGTGTGCGTTCGATCATCATCGCTTGCCGCGCGACCAGTGCTTCGAGCTGGTCGATCCGCTGCTGTTGCTCTTCGAGCTTGCGTTCGAGCGCGGCGATGCGGTCTTCCTGCGCCTGTGTCGCGGGCACGAAGCTGAGTGCCGTCGCAGCGAGGAGCAGGATCCGGATCGACATTGTCAGTTCTTTCTTGCTGCCGGCCTGCGGCGCTTGACCCAGAGCAGAACCCCGGCGACGATCATCGTGACGAGCCACAGGCCGATGGCGACGGAGAGCAGTCGGCCGATGATTCCGCCGGCTTCGCCGGTATGGAGCGGGAACAACGCGCTCGTGAAAGCGCGCGCCGGTTCTGCATCGGCGATCGGGAAGACCTCGCGCACCATGCCGTTGTTCGCATCGACCAGCACGCGGGTGTCGCCATAGGCGCGGCGGATTTCTCCCGGGGCGTTGACGCGGATATAATAGGTCGCGTCGCCGTCCTTGGGCCAGGCGACCTGTGTCAGGCTGCTGCCAGGGACAGCGTCGAGGGCGGTCTGCGCCGCCTGCGCGAATCCAACGCTTCCGCCAGCGGGCTGGTTAGCGGGGAGCGAAACTGGCTCGGCGCCGATTATCGAACCGACGCCGTCCTCGAACTTCATCAGCGTGCCCGTGGCTGCGATGACCAGCGCCGGGAGCACTGCCCACAGCCCGAGCGCGCGGTGCCAGCTGTAGAGGCGGGAGGCGGGCGGCCCCTTCCGCGTGGGGACCAGCGCGCGGCGCCAGGTCCCGCGCTTCGGCCAGGCCGCAACCAGCCCGAGGACCAGGTTCGAGCAGAGCAGGATGCCGCTGATCGCGACGATCCAGCTGCCCCAGCTGCCCAGAAAATCATGGTGAAAGTCGACGAGGAAGCCCATCAGCCGCGTCTCGTCCTTGCGCGGACGGTCGATCACCGTGCAGTCGCCGAGCACGCGGACCGACCGGCTCTCGCCGTCGGGGCTCTCCAGATAGATGTTGAAGCGATCACGGTCGCTGCCCGTCGTCCAGACCGTCGTGACTTTCGATCCGGGGTCCTCGGCAATCAGCGCGTCGATCCGCCCCTCGATGGCGGCGAAATCGGCGGGGCGATGCGCGCTCGACAATCGCGCGTCGCCGATCTCCCAGTGAAAGACGATCGCGATCCCTGTCAGCGCCTGCAGCAGCCAGAAGATCGCGGCGCCGAGGCTGAGCCAGCGATGGATTGCAAGGATCGACTGGCGGATGGGCGTTCTCCCGGCGGCAAGGGAAGGCTTCATTCACACCAGATGCGCGACGGACTGGGTCCCGAAAACATCCACTTTGGTAAAGGATACGGGTCCAAGTGGCCTCCTTCTCGCAACCGAGGACGTTGAACACCGCCGTTTCGGTCGCTGTTAACCCCTCTCCCGATTCCTTTCATTGCAGGAGGAGCCATCGGCGTCGGCCGCCGGCCCAATCGGATGCTCTGCGCTTCGTCGAAAAAAAGCCCGGCTGTTTCCAGCCGGGCCAAAGCTCGCAAGCCTGCAGCCGCTAGAAGTCGGCGGTCACGGACAATTTGAGAGTTCTCGGCAGTCCCTGGAGCAGCGATGCGTCGAACGCCGGGAAGCTCGTAAAGGCCGCGGCCCAATAGCGCTTGTTGAAGACGTTATCGACATTCGCGCGGAAGGTGATCGGATTGTCTCCGAGTACCGTCACGAAACGCGCGCCGACATCGAAGCGGGTCCAGGATTTGAGTTCCAGCGTGTTCAACTGGTTTACCATTTGCGGACCCGTGTGTATGACCCGGCCCGTCAAAGTGAGGCTGGGGACGACATCCCATTCCACATTGGCGTTGAGGGTATAATCGGGAACGCCGACCGCCTTTTTCCCGTCGAGCGCGATATTGGCGTTTTTGGTCAGCTTGGCGTCGTTAATCGCGGCGCCCGAGATGATACGAAGGCCCTTTGCCACTTCTCCGTCGATCGCGAGTTCGATACCGCGGTTTCGTTGTTCGCCCTCGACGACGAAAATCCGGGTCGGTCCGGTCGTCGGCAGTGGCGATATGTTGCGGCTATAGGCATTAGGCCGCTTGGTCTGATAGGCCGCGATGGAAGCGTTTATTCCGCCGATTATTACCTTGCCGCCGATCTCATACTGCGTGGTCTTGTAGGGATCGAATACTTCGCCCGAGTTGATGATCGCAGGATCGATCGGTGCGACATCGCCCTTGACGAGCCCTTCGATCCGGTTCGCGTAAAGCGAAATCCGCTCGTTCGGCTTGGCGACCAAGCCGATCACTGGGGTCGTGACGCCCGCCTTGTACCAGCTGGTCAGTCCGCCGGGCGGGATTGCGCCGGTCTGATTATAGGCATAGCGCCTGTCCTCGATCTGTTGGTAGCGAAGCCCGGCGGTCAGCAACAGCCTGTCGTCGGCGAAGCCTAATGTGTCGGAGACATAGAGGCTGTGATATCGCGTGCGGGCTACGGGGAACGGATCGTCGAGATCGCCGCCGCGTACCGCATTCTCGGGCGGGCGCGGCACCTGAACGGGATTGTATATATTGGTCACATAGGCGCCGTAGCGTTGATAGGCGTTGCGGTTGACCTGCCAGCTCAGCGATCCGCCAATGTTTAATTCATGCGAAATACTGCCCGAATTGCCTCGAATGCGGAAGCCGGCCTGGCCAGCTTCGTTGTTGTCGGTCCGAGGGGTGAACTGGGCATTGTTCCCGGTCGCGGTGCCCAGTACCGGATCGGTAACGAGAACCGCGTTGAGCGACACGCCTTCTTCCATGCCGTCGCGCGCACCGAAGGACGCATAGAATTCGGCATTGTCGGCAAGGTCGTATTCGAAACCCACGATGCCGAAGATATCCCGCTGTTCGTATGTCTGCCATTGCTGCGAATAGTTGACGTCGCCCCGGGGAACGCGCGGGATGACGGTCGAGATTGCGACCTTGTGGCGGAGTCCGCGCACGAACAGACGCTGATAGGCGAGGTCGACGGTCAAGCGTGCGCGATCGCTATTCCAGTCGAGCGCGATACCGAACACCTTGGCATTGCGATATTCGTCATCGACTGCTACCTCGCCGCCCCGAATGGCGCCGTTAACGCGCACGCCGAACTCACCATCGGTGCCAAAGCGGCGACCCACGTCCACCGCGCCGCCGAAATGCCGCGTCCCGGCATAGTTGAGGGTGACGCGGCTGATCTCCTTGTCGGTTGCTCGCTTGGAAACCAGATTGATCCCGCCCCCAAGTCCCGACCCGCCCGGCGCGGCGCCATTGAGAAATGCGTTCGAGCCGTTCAGAACCTGAACCTGATCGTAAAGCTCGGGAGCGACAAGCTGGCGAGGCGTCAACCCGTACATTCCATTATAGGCGATATCGTCGGACGCGAGGTTGAAACCCCGTACCACGAAGAGTTCCGCGGGTGTACCGAACGCGGCGCTCGTGCGTATGGAGGGGTCGTTTTCGAGCACTTGTCCTAATGTTTGCGGCTGCTGATTGAGGATCAGGGCCGCGTTATAGCTTTTGACCGAAAAGGGCGTGTCCATCGCATCCTTTTCGCCCAGCGCGCCGAGGGAGCCCGTGCGGCTGACCTGACTCTGGTTGTTGCGCTGCGCGGTAACGACGATGCTCTCGTCGTCTTCCGTTTCCTGTGCAAAGGTCGGCGTCGTCGAAAGGAGCGCGACGCCCATGACCGCGAGCGCGCTTCCGCGATAGATGTTGCGATGGGCAACCATGTTTCATTTCCCCCTGTTGATGTCCAAAGACCCTTCCGAGCGGACAGGCCATGGGACGTGGCCGCTTATCGGCAATCCGACCCTATATCGTCGGTTGGGCCATTAAACATCCAGTTCGCATCGCGAGATGGGGACCAACTTTGCACTTTTGTTACGCGCGGCTGAAAGTTTTCAGCCGTAACGCTGTACACCGCCGACGATCGTCCGGATCACCTTGGCCTTTAGCAGCGAATGCGAGTCGATAGCAAATAGATCGCTGTCCCACATGACGAAGTCGGCGAGGAAGCCCGGCGCGATCAGGCCGAGCGCCTTGTCGTTGAAACCGGCATAGGCGCCTTCGTGGGTATAGCTGTGCATCGCCTGCGCCAGTGTGATGCGCTGCTCGGGATGCCAGCCGGCCGGGTTCAGGCCGTCGAGTGTTTCGCGGTCAACCGCGGCCTCGAGCCCGGTCAGCGGATCGATCGGCGCCACGGGCCAGTCGGATCCCATGCAGACATGCGCGCCTGAACGGACGAGCGAGCCGAAGGCAAAGCTGGTCTTCAGTCGTTCCGCGCCAATGCGGCGGACCGCCCAGCGGCCATCGTCGATGGCATGATAGGGTTGGACCGAGGCGATCACGCCCTGTTCCTTGAAGCGCGCGATCGCGTGCGGCTTCATATGCTGGACATGCTCGACGCGGAAACGCCGGTCGCGCGGGCCGTTCGTCTTGGCGACCGCGGCCAGCGTGTCAAGCACGATGTCGTTCGCCTCGTCGCCGATCGCATGGGTCGTGACCTGAAGCCCGGCCTTGTCGGCGCCAGTGATCCACGCCTTGAGATCGGCGGGGTCGGTGACGACGATGCCGCGCGTCGCCGGATCGTCGGCATAGGGCTCGTAGAAGCGCGCGGTGCGCGAACCGAGCGAACCGTCGAACACGACCTTGCACGCGCCCCATTGGACCCAGTCGTCGCCGCGCCCTTCGCGCTTGATCAGCTCGACTTGCGACTCCCAATCCTTGAGCGGGAGATAGTGGCGGAAGCGCAGCCGGGTTTCGCCCTTGGCGCGCAGGCGGCGGGTGGCGTCGAAACTGATCGTTTCGAGTTCGGTCGGATGAACCTGGGTCACCCCCTTGCTGAGCGCAAGGTCGATGCCATGCTGGACCGTCGCGTCGATCCGGTCGGACGTCGGCGCGCCGATCGCACGGATGACCAGATCCTTCGCGGCATCCTTGACGATGCCGGTCGGCTCGCCCTTCGCATCGCGCTCGATCACGCCGCCGGGTATGTCGGGGGTGTTGCGATCGATACCCGCCAGCTTCAGCGCCAGCGAGTTGAGGAACAGCATATGGAGGTCGTAGCGGATGACCGCCACCGGGGTATCGGGGGTGACCGCGTCGACCCAGTCCTTGTGCGGCATTTCGCCGCCCCAGCGATCCTGGTCCCAATTGCCGCCTTCGAGCCATTGGCCCTTTGGCAGAGCCTTTGCTGCGGCGGCGATGCGCTCAACGAATTCCTTGGGATTGGCGGCCTCACGCAGCGACGGCTGCGACAACATTGTCGAGCCGATCACAAAATGAACGTGCGGGTCGATAAATCCCGGGGTGACGAAGGCGCCCTTCAGGTCGACGACCTGCGTTGCCTTGCCGGTGCGCGAACGGACCGCATCGGCGCCGATCACGGCGATGCGGTCGCCCTTGATCCCGATCGCGTCGCTGAAGGTCGCCGGCCCGGCACCGGTCCAGATGCGACCATTGATATAAGCGGTGTCGAGCGCATCACCGCCCTTGGCGAAGGCGGGACGCGAGACGGCCGCCGCGGCGGTGCCGCCCGCGAAGGCGAGGAGCGTGCGGCGGCCGATCATCACTTGGCGGCCGCCGACTTGCGCGGCGGATTTTCGCTGCGCCACTTGTCGAGCCGCGCGAGCCAGGTTGCCGCCGACAGCGGGCCATAGGTCTTGGAATCGGTATGTTCGGCGACCAGCTCGCGGATGTTGACAAAATAGGCCGGACCGCTCGGCAAACCGAGCTCCTTCTGCTTTTTTTCCATCGCCGCTTGTTGTTCGGGCGCCGGTTCGATGCCGGTCACCGGCTTGAACAGGATGACGTCGAAATCGGCGCCATTTTCATGGAAGAACAGCTGGATCGGCGCGAAGCCACCTGCCGCCGACACTTCGTCGGCCTGCGCGATCTGCCGGACAAATTCTTCCTGTTTGCCAGGCGCAAGCTTGAAGATTTCGAACCAGGCTTCGGGCCAGGCGGCTTTTCCAGCCGAGGGGGCGGGGGCGGGAGCCTGTTGGGCGGCGGCGGGCGTCAGCGGCAGTAGGGCTGCGGCGGCGAGCAGTGCGACTTTATGGTTCATGATGATCCCTCCTGATGGCCGCAGATTTCCGCATCGGCGTGGATCGCAAAACATCCAACAATCCTGCCCTCGATGGGACCAAGAGGCTAGCCAGCGGCGGCTTGGCGAATTGCCGCGAGCGCGGTGCGCGCTTCATAACTGTTGAGACTGGCAAAACCGATCCGTAGCCCGCGCGGCGCGTCGTCGCGGGTCATGAATGACCGCGAAGAGGCGAAGCGCAGCCCCATCGCCGCAGCCCGCGCTTCCATCTGGTCGAGATCGATATCGGGAAATTGCAGCCAGAAGGCGAGGCCGCCGTCGGGCATCTTGTACCGGACGATATCGCCAAGCGTCTTGTCGAGTTCCGCCGCGAAACTCTCGCGACGTTCGGCATAGACCTGCCAAACCTTGCGCGCATGGCGGCGCAGTTCGCCATTCTCGATCAACTCGGCGGCGGCATCCTCGGTCAGCGCGTTGCCCATGCCGTCGGTCAGCGACACGCGGTGCGCAATCGCATCGACGATCGCGGGCGGCGCGGCGACATAACCGATGCGCAGCGCCGGCAGCAGCAGCTTCGACATCGACCCGACATAGATGACCTGACCCGGGCCATAGCTTGCGAGCGGCAGCAGCGGCTGCGAGTGGAAATGAAATTCATGATCATAATCGTCCTCGATGATCGCGAAGCCGAACTGGCGCGCGAGTTCGAGGAGGCGGAGCCGGCGTTCGGGGCGCAGCGAGACCGTCGTCGGAAACTGGTGGTGTGGCGTCACGAACACCGCGCGCACCGCGTTGCGGCGGCACGCATGTTCGACCGCGTCAATGTCGATCCCGTCCTCGTCGAGGCCGACGGGGACGATATTGGCACCAAAGGCGCGGAAGGCAGCGACCGCGGGCTCATAGGTCAGCGCCTCGGTCACCACCGAATCGCCGGGGCGGAGCAGCACTTGCGAGGCCAGGAAAATGCCGTTCTGACTGCCGCGGGTGATGCAGATATTCTCGGCGGTCACCGGCAGGCCGCGCTGGCCGCGCAGCATCGACGCGATGCCTTCGCGCAGCGCCGGCGACCCGCGCGGGTCGCCATATTGAAACCCGTTGCTCTCGGCCGCGCGGTTGGTCGCGCCGCGATAGGCGCGGGCGAGCAGTTCGGTCGGGAACAGCCGTCCGTCGGGCGCGCCTTCGTCGATCTTGAGACCCTTGCCCGACGGCAGCGCGATCGGCCGAGCGGGCGGTTCGGCATAGCGATAGTCGATCCGGACGCTGCTCATCGTCGGCTCGGCGTCGCCCTGTTGCCGCTTGACGGGATCGGGCAGTGCGGCGGCGACCATCGTGCCGCGCGTGCCGGCCGAATCGAGCCAGCCCTGAGCGATCAGATCCTCATATGCGAAGACGACGGTCTTGCGGTTAACCCCCAATATTTTCGCCATCTCGCGGCTGCTGGGGAGGTAGGTCCCCGACGTCAGCTTGCCGCGCTCGATATCGCGGATCAGCGCCTGGATGATCTGCATGTAGATCGGCGTCTCGCGCGACGGATCGATCCGTTCGCTGAGGCTCACTTGCCAAGGTCGCAGCATTGGACCAGTCCTTTGCGAAGAAAGCCTTCGAGTCGGGAGCCAACGGTAACGATGGTAAGGCCAACCGGCAAGCGCGCACTGGTCCCCCTAACTTTCTTTTTTTGGCGCTTGTAGGAGAGCCAAGGCTGCGGAAGAAAAGGCGCAATATGGGATGAATGCCGCATCGGCCGCGAGGGTCGGCGCTTGGCGTGAAATGCTTTTCTCAGGGGGCTGCGTGACGCTTTTCGAACGATTTGACGGGGCCGACGTGCGAAAGCTGGTGGAGGATTATCCGCTGGCCTGGGTGTGCGGTGGCGGCGTGGCCGACATGGAGGCCAGCCTGTTGCCGCTGATCGGGCGGTTCGACGAACAAGGCGCGCTGGTCGAGCTGATCGGGCATCTGATGCGGTCCAACCCGCTGCACGCTGCGCTGGCGGCCGATCCGCGCGCGACGATCCTGTTCCAAGGTCCCGACAGCTATATCAGCCCCGAACATGCCGGACTGCGGGACTGGGGGCCGACGTGGAACTATGCCCAGATCAAGATTCGCGCCGACGTGACATTCGATGACGATTTGACCGAGCCTTCGCTAGACCTGCTGATCGCAGCGATGGAAAAGGGTCGGCTTCAGCCCTGGTCCAAGGAAGAGCTTGGCGAACGCTATCGCGCTATGCTCGGCCGCATCATCGGCTTTCGCGCGACCGTCACCGACCTGTCGGGAAAGTTCAAGCTGGGGCAGGACGAAGGCAAGGAAGCGCTGGCCGCGATCGTCGGCACCTTGCCCGACAAGGCAATGGTCGCGTGGATGCGCCGGTTCAACGGAGGGCGGTTATGACCATGAAGCGCTTCGGATTGCTTGCGGGGATCGGTGCCATGCTGTGCGTGGTCGGTCCGGCATCGGCGCAGCGCGGCGCGCCGTTGCCCTGGCAGCAGGACCCTTTCCCGAGCCGCTATCGGACCCCGCCCGCCGAAGACATGCTGCTGCGCGGCGCGACGATCCTCGACGGCGCCGGGGGACGGATCGACGGCGGCGACGTCCTCGTTCGTGGCGGCAAGATCGTCACGGTGGGCCAGCATCTGGCGAATCCCGGCGTGCGGGAGGTCGACGCGAAAGGGCGCTGGGTCACCCCAGGGGTGATCGACGTCCACACGCATAACGGGACCTTCGTGCTGCCGCTCACCGCGATCGATCGCGAAGCATCCGACGTGTCCGAGGTCGCGACGCCCAATTCCGCCGACACCTGGATCGAAACTGCGGTGAATACGCAGGATATGGGCTTTGACCGGGCGCTGTCGAACGGCGTCACCACGTTGCAGATATTGCCGGGTTCGACGCCGATTTTTGCGGGACGATCGGTGGTGGTGAAACCCGTCGGCGGAGCGACCGTCTGGGACATGAAGGCCACGGGCGGCGTGCAGGGTTTCAAGATCGCCTGCGGCGAAAACCCCAAGAGCTGGGGAGCTGACGACGACAATGAAGGCCCGACCAGTCGCCAGGGCGTGATCTCGTTCATGCGGCAAGAATTTGTCGAGGCGCAGCACGCCGAAACCGCGCTGCCTTATGTCATGACGGACAGCACCAAGCTGCCGAGCCGCGATACCGGCGGGCACCATGTCAAATTCGAGCCCGGTGGGGCGCGGTTGTTCATGGCCCGTTTGAAAGACGGGTTGACCGTTTGCGACGTAGATCGCGGGCAAACCGTCGCCACGGTCGAGAATTCGATCGGCGCCAATGGTCCGGTCCTGCTGCCGAAATATAACCGCGGCTATGTGGCGATGGACGACCCGGCAGCCGACGGGAAGGGCCATCTTTACGCCCCGGCGCGGCTCGATGGCCTCGTCCTCAAGCTCGGTTCGGGCACGTTGAAGGAACGGGCGCGCTGGGATGTCGGATGTAGCGTGTCGAAGATGAAATATCTCGTCGCGACCGATCGCCTGCTCGGTGCGTGCGGTGGCGACAGGCCGGCGGTGTTCCTGATGGACCCGGCAAACGGCAGGGTCCTGTCGCGCGTGCCGATCGGCAAGGGGCTCGACGCGCTTGCCTATGACGAGGGGCGCGAGCGCATTGTCAGCAGCAATTGCGAAGGGTCGATGACGGTCATTCGGCGCGATGGGCGCGACAGCCTGCGCGTCATCGCGACGATCCGCACCGCCTATGCCGCGCGGATGCTGGACATGAATCACCGTACCGGCCGGCTCTATCTGGTGAATGCGGACTCGACCGATTTCCCGGAGAAGGATGGCGGCGAGGAGGAGACGCGCCATCATCCCGGCAGCTTCCGGGTCGAAACATGGCAGCCGAATTGACGATGCGGCGCCGGGGCAAAGGGGCGGGATCATGAAGCGCGCGGCATTGCATCTGGTGTCGGCATTGGCGCTGATCATCCCGGCGGCGGCTTCCGCCGCCGATGAAACGGCCCTGCCGATGAAACCCGCACGCACGCTGGATTACGACGTGTCGAGCGGCACCTTCATGTCGCTCGCCGTCTCGCCCGACGGCAAGACGATCCTGTTCGACATGCTCGGCGAAATCTATGCGGTGTCGGCGGACGGCGGCAAGGCGGTGCCGATCGCGACTGGCATGGCGTTCGAGGTGCAGCCGACCTTCTCGGCCGACGGCAAATGGATCGCCTATGTCAGCGACCGGTCGGGCGGCGACAATGTCTGGATCGCGCGCACCGACGGCAGCGGCGCTCGGCGGATCAGCGACGAGGACGAGGGCGCGGTGCGGACCTCGCCGGAATGGGGCGCCGACGGCAAATCACTCTATGTCAGCCGCTATCGTATCCGCGTCGATCGTTATGAATTGTGGCGCCATCCCGTCGACGGCGGGCCGGGCGAACTCGTCGCACCGATCAAGCCGAGCGAGGATGCCCCGCGCGACGTATGGCAGAGCACGCTCGGCGCCGCGGCGTCGCGCGACGGAAAATATCTCTATTATGCCCGCCGCGTTGGCGACCTTGGTTACGCCGAACCGGTGGCATGGACGATCGTCCGCCGCGATCTCGCCACCGGCACCGAACAGACCATCGTCGGCAACTCGGGCGGGCGTGAGGCGGGGGGCGAGACGTTTTTCCGCCCGGCGATTTCGCCCGACGGCACCAAGCTCGCCTATGCGACGCGGCGGTTGGCGGAGACGCGGCTGCGGCTGCGCGACCTGACGACAGGCGACGATCGCGACCTGGGACCGGCACCCGCCGACCTGATGAACGGCGCGGCGTCGCTCGATCTGATCCCGCGCTACGCCTTCACCCCCGACGGCCAGGCGATCCTGATCGCCTGGCAGGGCAAGATCGAGCGGCGCCCGGTCGACGGATCGGCGGCGACGCCGGTGCCCTTCACTGCGCGGCTGAGGCTGGCGGTCGGGGCAAGCACGCGGATCGCCTTTCGCGAAGACACTGGCCCGGTGCGGGCGAAATTGCTGCAGGGCACGGCGCCGTCGCCCGATGGCCAGCGGGTCGCCTATGCCGCGCTCGGCAGCGTCCATGTCCAGTCGGTGGGCGGCGGCGCGGCGCTGCGCCTGCCGATTTCGGGCGAGCCGGCCTCGCTGCCGGGCTGGAGCCCCGACGGATTGCGCATCGCCTATGTGACTTGGGGCGAACGCGCGGGCGGCGCGGTGTGGAGCATCGCCGCCGACGGGTCCGGGGCGCCGGTGAAGATCAGCGACGTCGCGGCCTTCTACACGCATCCCGCCTATACGCCCGATGGCAGGGCGATTCTCGCGGTGCGCTCGCCCGCCGCGGCGCGGCAGCAAACCAGTTTCGAATTCGGGACCGTGCGCCCCGCTGATCTGGTCGCCTTGCCCGCGACCGGCGGACCGGCGCGCGTGGTCACCAGCGGGGCGCTCGGCCAGCGCCCGCATTTCGTGCGCAGCGAACCCGGGACGGCTTATCTGCTTGGAAGCGATGGCCTGGTGGCCGTTGACCTGACCAGCGGAACGCAGCGCGTGGTCGCATCGGTGAAGGCGCAGGACTATTATTTCACCGAGCGGCTCGCCGACGCCGACGATTTGCGGATCAGCCCCGACGGAAAGTGGATCGCCGCGCAGACGAGCGAGCAGCTTTATGTGCTGCCCGTCCCCGCCGATGCCAAGGCGGCGATCGACCTGACCGCTGCGGACACGCTTGGGCGCAAGGTCACGCGCATGGGGGCCGACTTCTTCGACTGGCGCGCCGACGGGAGCCTGATCTGGACCGTCGGCAATTATCTGCAGATATTGCCCTCTGCGACCGCAGCGCCGCCGGTCAGGCATGTCGAACTTGTCGCCGAAATGCCGCGCGCCCGGCCCGCGGGCAGCCTGTTGCTGCGCGGTGCACGGGCGCTGACGATGGCGGGCGGCGACCGAATTGTCGACGATGCCGACATTCTGATCAGCGGCGACCGCATCGCGGCGATCGGCCCGCGCGGCACGCTGTCCGTCCCCGCCGGTACGCCCGAGCGTGAATTGGGAGGGAAGACGGTCGCACCGGGTTTCATCGACGATCACGACCATATCGGCGGGGTGCGCCGCAACGTCATCGGTTATGATGAATGGGATCTGCCGGCGCGGCTCGCTTTCGGTGTCACCACCTCCTTCGATCCCTCGACGCTGGGCATCGACCAGATCGCCTATCAGGATTTGATCGACGTCGGGCTGGTGATCGGGCCGCGCCTGCGCTCGACCGGACCGGCGCTGTTCTCCAAGGAGCGCTTCACCTCGCTCAACCAGGTGCGCGACGTGCTGCGCCGGTATCGCGACGCCTGGGGGCTGCGCAACATCAAGCAATATCGCGGCGAAAGCCGCATCATTCGGCAATGGATCGCGATGGCGGCGCGCGAGCAGGGCATCGTGCCGACGACCGAGGGCAGCCATAATCCCAAGCTGATGCTGACCCAGATCATCGACGGCTATGCCGGCAACGAACATGCGCTGCCGATCGCGCCCTTTGGCGAGGATGTGGTCGGGCTCTATCAGCGGACACGCGCCAGCTATGTCGCGACCCTGCTTGTCAACACGAGCGGCCCATCGGGGGGGCATTATTATGTGTCGATGCACGATCCGGCGACCGATCCCAAGGTGCGGCATTTTTGGTCGCCGTCCGCCATCGCGCACAAGCTGGGCTTCCGGCCCTGGGGTTCGCTCGCAGCGTCGCGTATGCCCGCGCTCGCGGCCGATGCAGCGAAACTGGCCGAAAGCGGCGCGCTGGTCGGCATGGGCTCGCATGGCGACGAACCGGGGATCGGCTTTCATTATGAGATGGAAGGGCATGCGCTTGGCGGGATGAAGCCGATGGCGGTGCTGCACGCGGCGACCGCCGGGGCGGCGGAAACGATCGGCCGACTCGCCGACATGGGCACGCTCGAACCCGGAAAATATGCCGATCTGGTGGTGTTCGACGAAGATCCGCTGACCGATATCCGCAACACGATGTCGATCAGGCTGGTGATGCGGGGCGGGCAATTGTTCGATGCCGGCACGCTCGACGAACTGTGGCCGACGCCGCGCAAGATGCCCGCGTCGCCATATGCCGATGCCGAAAAGGACGCGCAATGGCTGCCGGTGAAATGACGATCGACCCGGAGATCGCCGAATTCCTGGCGATCATGAAACGGCGCTAAGCCGAGCATCCGCCTTTCGACACCCTCGGCTTTCCGGAACAACGCGCGGTGTCCGAAGCGGTACGCGCCCATTGGGCCGCGGGCGGTCCGGTGATGGCCGAGACGTTCGAGCGGCGCTTCGACGCGGGGGCGGTTTCACACTCGTCTCGATCGATACGTATGGCCGGATGATGCGCTAATATGCAGCGGCGGGCGGCTTTACCGTCATTGGCGTCGATTATCCGCTATCGCCCGAGCATCGCTATCCGGTCGCACTCGACCGAATCGAGGCGCTGATGCTGTGGCTGAAGGATCACGGCGCTGCTCTCGGTGTCGATCCGGCGCCGCTTTTGTCCCGAGCCGCCTCTAAGCCGCGGTAACGACGCCGGTGCTGACGAGCGTCTCGATGTCGCTATCGTCCAGCCCCGCCTCGCGCAGGACCGCACGGCTGTCTGCTCCGAGCGCGCGCGGCGCAAAATCGGGCGTGGGCGCGACCCCTTCAAACAGTACCGGTTGCGGTAGTGAGCGCGCTATGCCCTCGGGATAGCCTGGGGGAACGTCGAAGAAGCCGATTTCGGCGAGATGCGGATCGTCGAGCAAGCCGGGGAGGTCCGGGACCGTCGAGCAGGGAACGTCGCGCGCGGAAAGCGCCGCCATCCACGCGGCGGTCGACCGTGTCGGCAGGCTCTGCGCCACGATCGCATAGAGGGTGTCTATATGCGCGGGGCGTTCGCGCGGGTCGGCGAACCAGTCTTCCTCGATGATATCGCCGCGGCCGATTTCGGTCAGGAAGGCACGCCATTGCCGGTCGGTATAGGGCAGCACCGCGATCCAGCCGTCCGCCGTGCGGAACGGGCGCCGGTTCGGCGACAGGATTCGTGGATAGCCGGGCTCGCCGTCAGCGGCGAAGGTTGCGCCGGCCAGATGCTCGTTGAGCAGGAAGGCGGCGAGTGCCTCGAACATCGGCACCTCGACCTTGATCGCACCCGTCCGGCCGTTCGCGCGCGAAACCAGCGCTGCCAGCATGGCGTAGACCGCGTGCAGCGCCGCGACCTTGTCGGCGAGCACGGTCGGCACGAAGCGCGGGTCGGCGCCGGTCGCCGCCTCGACCCCGGCCAGCCCGCTTGCTGCCTGGATGATGTCGTCGAAGGCGGGGCGATCTCGATAGGGGCCGCGCTGTCCAAAGCCCATCGCGGCGCAATGGATGATGTTCGGGTTGATGGCGGCCACCGCATCGAACCCGAGCCCCAGCCGTTCGGCCGCATCGACGCGCATATTGTGGAACAGGACATCGGCGGTGGCGATCAGCTCGGCGAGCGCCGCCTGTCCCTCGGGCTTTTTGAGATCGATGGCGAGCATGCGCTTGTTGCGATTGTTATTCAGGAACAGCGCGCCTCCGCCGGGCCCAGCGGGATGGGCGTTGCGCGCAATATCGCCTTTGATCGCCTCGACCTTGATGACTTCGGCGCCAAGGTCGGCCAGAATCTGACCGGCATAAGGGCCGAGTACGACCGCGCCGACCTCGATGATCCGGACCCCTTGCAGCAGCGGCAGCATCATTCTCTCCCTTGCAATTTATTTCCACATAGAGACTATTGGGTTCGAAAATAGAGATAAATTCTCGTTGCTTCAACGGGAGGCAAAGCGGGCTGGTGTCGCGATTTGGCCCGGTATTTGGCCGATTACGCCGCGGTTGGCCGCGGGTAAGACCGCAGTTTGGGTAAAAATCCACCCATCAAAGCTGGCTTTTACCCGATTTGGGGCAACCACATATTTTCAGGCGATCTACAGTCGCATGACAGATTGAAGACGACTGAGGATTGAGGGCTTGGACCAGCAGGAAGAGAAGGGGGGCGTTATGATGCGCGTTTATCTACATCGTGCGGCGGTAGTGCGAGGAACGATCGGGGTGTCGCTGCTGGCGATGGCATGCGCGCAGCCGGCCTTCGCCCAATCCGAAGAGGCGGTCGACCCGGCGGACATCGTCGTGATCGGGACCGCGTCGACGGCCACCAAGACCGATACCCCCATCCTGCGTATTCCGCAGGCGATCGAGGTCATATCGCTCGACGACATGCAGGACCGCGGCGCGCAGAATATTCGCGAAGCGCTGAAATACACGGCGGGCGTCTACAACGGGGGCGACGATTCGCGCGGCGATTTCAACATTGTCCGCGGCTTTGAATCGGTGCTCTATGTCGACGGGCTGAAGCGCAATTACGGCTTCGTGTATATGCCGCGCCCCGAGATCGCGACGCTCGAACGGGTCGAGGTGCTCGTCGGCCCGGCATCGGTGCTTTATGGCGCGGGCAGTTCGGGCGGCCTGACTAACATGCAGACCAAGCGCCCGCAGTTCGACTTCGGCGGCAGCGCTAGCGTCAGCTATGGCACGTTTGATCGCAAGGAAGCGATCGTCGACATCACGGGCCCGCTCAGCGACACGCTGGCCGCGCGCTTCGTCGGCGTGGTCCGCGATTCGGACTCGCGCATGGATTTCACGCGCAACGACCGCATCGTCGCGCAGGGCGCGCTGACTTGGCGACCGAGCGACCGCACTGACATCACCGCGATCGGCATCTATCAGGAAGATCACAACCCGCCGAACTATAACGTCATGCCGATCGTCGGATCGCTCTACGCGCGGCCGGGACAGCGCATCCGGAACTCAAGTTTCTTCGGCGAGCCGGGGATCAACCGCGGTGACAAGGAATATACGGCGGCCTCGCTACTCGCGACCCACGAATTTTCGGACGCGTTCAGCGTCCGCAGTTCGAGCCGCTACACCTGGGCCAATACCAAGCAGGCCGAATATTATCTGGCAACCTATCTCAGCCCGGGTGGCCCCTTGGACCCGTTCCTTCCCGGCACCACGATGGTTCCGCGCAACCTGTTCGCGATCAACATCAAATATCGGACGTTCAACACCGACAATGGCGTCGCATTCAAGTTCGACACGGGCCCGGTCTCGCACCAGCTGCTCGCAGGCGTCGATTATTCCTATTTCAAACAGGTGTCGGGACAGGCATTCGTTCAGGACGCCGGGGCGATCGATGTCTATAACCCGGTCTATGGCACCGCGCCGGATCCCGTCTTCAACTTCTTCAACACGCAGATCCTGAAACAGACCGGTTTCTATCTGCAAGATCAGGTCGATTTCGGCGAGGTGGCGTCGCTGGTGCTCGGTATCCGGCGTGACCGCTATACGAAGCGGGATGTCGGCGCGCCGCTCGAAAAGACCAACAAGACGACCAAGCGCGCCGGCCTGACCATCAATGCCACATCGACGCTGGCGCCCTATATCAGCTATTCGGAATCCTTCCTGCCGATCTCGGGCCTCAACCAGTTCGGCAGCACCTATCGGCCGCTGTCGGGCAAGCAGAAGGAGATCGGCGTCAAGTGGCAGCCGTTCCGCACGACGATGCTGCGCGTGTCGCTATACGATCTGAAGGAAGACAATGCGCTGCGGACCGATCCGAGCAATCCGCTGAATTCGATCCAGACCGGCTCGGTCAAGTCGAAGGGCGTCGAGTTCCAGGCCAACCATAATGTCGCCGACGACTTTTCGCTCGTCGCGGCCTTCTCCTATGGCACCGTCCGGCTTTCGGGCGAGGGGCGCCAGCGCGACGACACCCCGAAATATCTCGCCAGCATCTTTGGTACCAAGACGGTCGCCCTGACGAATGACGTTGCCATGCGCCTTGGTGGCGGTGTGCGCTATCAGGGGAAGCAGGTGTCGGACCCCTTCGGCGGCGCTTTCGTTGTCGAAACGCCCAGCTACACGCTGGTCGATGCGATTGTGGCGTTCGATTACAAAGCCTGGACGTTGCAGTTCAACGCGATCAATCTGCTCGACGACGTCTATTATCCCAGCTGCTCGGCTTTCGGCTCGTGCGCCAACGGCGAGCCGCGGACGGTGCAGGGGACGCTGAGCTATCGGTTCTAAAGCGGATCAAAGCGAATATCTTCATGGGGCGGCGGCCGGGGCATCCCCGGCCGCCTTTTTCTTGGCGGCGCGAGATGCCGAGGGAGAGGCAAGACGATGAGCGGACAAAGGTCGGACGATTTGCTCGGCATGGGCAGCGGCATCACGCGGCGCGATTTCTTCAATGGCGCGATGGTGGCGAGCGGCGCGGCGCTGGTCGCGGGCTGCGGCGCGGGCCGGGGCAGCGGCGGTCCCTGGGCGCCGTCGGGTTCGTCCTGGACCGGGTTTGGCGGGGTCGGCGACTATGCCTGGTCCAATGGCAATACCCAGGCGGTGGTCGACGCCGCGCATGGCATCCGCGATCGCCTCTATGCCGATCCCGCGACCAAGCCGGTCGACGAGGATTTCGACTTGGTGATCGTTGGCGGCGGCTTCTCCGGCATGACCGGAGCCTATGAATTTTCGAAGCGCGCGGGGACGGGGGCGACCTGCCTGCTGCTCGACAATCATCCGGTCGTCGGTGGCGAGGCGAAGCAGAATGAGTTCGACGTCGATGGCCACCGCCTGGTCGCCCCGCAGGGGTCGAACGGCGCGGTCGTTCCGCGGCCCGGTTACGTGCGGGGCAGCTTCGGCGACGGCACATACGACATCTTCACCGACTATTATAAGGAGTTCGGCCTGCCGACCCAATATGATCTCGAGCCGCTGGGCGGCGGGGCCGAGAAATATGAGCTGACCGACTATCATTTCGGCCCGATGGCCCCGGCGTGGGAAAAGGCATATGCCACCGGCTATCACTTTCCGGGCAAGGGCTGGGTCAAGGACCCGACCAAGGACGGTTTCGCGAACACGCCGTGGCCGGCTTCGGCGCGGAAGGAACTCGACGATTTCGTTGCCGACCGGCGCGATGGGCTGGCGGGCGTATCGAACCCGGAGGCGTGGCTCGATACGCTCACCTATTACCAGTTGCTCGACAAATTGGGCTATGGCACCGAGGTCCGCAATTACATCGATCCCGGCATCGCGGTCGGCAACTATGGCGTATGCGGCAACGGCATTTCGGCGTATGCGGCGCACCGGCTGCGGCTGCCCGGCACCACGATCAAGGACAAGGTGATTTCCTCGTCCGACATCGGCCTCGTCTCCTTCCCGGGCGGCAACACCGCCTTCATGCGCATCATGCTCCAGCGAATGATTCCCGGCGCGATCAAGACACAGGGCAAGGGCAGTCTGGCCGCTGTGGGGGGGACGATCGACCCCGCCAAGCTCGATCGTCCGGGCAGCAAGATCCGCATCCGCTCAGGATCGACTGCGATCGACGTGCGGCATCCGGGCGATGCCGCGACCGCCGATCATGCGATCGTCAGCTATGTGCGCGAGGGCAAGGTTCGCCACGTTCGCGCCAAGGCGGTGGTGATGGCATCGGGCGGCTGGGTGAACCGCAATATCGTCGCCGACATGCCGGAGGGTCACCGCAATGCCTATGGCGAGTTCCACCACGGGCCGGTCATGATCGCCAACGTCGCGCTCCGTAACTGGCGCTGCTTCGACAAGCTAGGTTTCACCAACACGCGCTGGTTCGATGCACTGGGCTGGCAGACGTCGATCCGGCGCAATGTCGATATGGGCGGCGCGCAGACTTTTACACCCGACAGCCCAACGGTGCTGACCTTTTACATCCCCTTCCTGCACCCGGAACTGCCCGGCCCGCAGCAGGGGCCGGCGGCGCGCGCGCGGCTGTTCGCGACCAGTTATGCCGATTTCGAACGTCAGTTGCGCGAGCAATTGACCGCCGGTTTCGCCGCCGCCGGTTTTGACGCGAGGCGTGACATTGCCGGCATCATTCTCAACCGCTGGGGCCATGCCTATGTCGCACCCCAACCGGGTTTCTATTTCGGCCGCGACGGCGCGCCGCCGCCGTCCGACGTCATCCGCAAGCCGCATGGCCGCATCGTTTTCGCGCACTCCGAATTGCTCGGTGAAATGGCGATGGCGCACGCGATGCACGAGGCGTATCGCGCCGCCGGGCAGGTCATGGACATGCTGTAAGGATCAGGTTTCAGCCCACATCCGCCACAGGTCGCTGGTGTTGCGCGTCAGCGTGTCGAAGGCCGCGCTCTTGCCGTTCTCCGCGAACATCGTCGCGCGCAAATTTTCAAGCTCGAACAGCACCCGCCGTTTGTCGGTCTCGCGCACCAGGCTCTGGATCCAGCCGACCGCGACATCGCGCTGGCCCGACCCCACCTTGGCGACCTGATGCACTGAATTGGCGGGATAGAGGATCGCGGCGCCGGCGGGCAGCTTGAACGCCCGCGTGCCCGCGGGCTCTTCGATCTCCAGTTCGCCGCCCTCATAGCTTTCGGGATCGGAGAGGAAGAGCGTATAGGCGAGGTCGATGCGCGTCTGCGGGCTTTCGCCCATCAGCGCGTTGTCGACATGCGGGCCATATCCCATGCCCTTGGTATAGCGGCTGAACAGCACCGGGCGCATGACGCGCGGCATCGCCGCCATCGCGAAGAAGCGATTGGCCGCCAGCGCCTGTGCGACCATCGCCTGCATGGCGGCATGGTCCTTGGAATTGCCCGCGACCTGTTTGTTTTCCTTCACCCCCGCGGCGGCCCAGCCGGCGGTCTCGCGCCCGTCGATGAAACGCTGTTTGTCCATCATGGCGACCAGCTGAAAAAGCTGGTCGCCATTCAGGATATCTGGGATGCAAATCAGCAACTACCGGTCCTACATATCGGGCGCGGCACCTTTTTTGAGCGCGTGCGCCTTACCCGAAACGGTCCCGTCGGGCTTCACCATCGCGACGCTATCCATCACGAAGAACATTGTATAGCAACCCGTGACCTGTGACTTTCCGGCCCAGGCGATGTCGACGCACAGCTTGTCGTCTTCGGACTTCCAGGTACCGGTGACCGGCTCGTTGACCTGCGCGCTGCACACGCCTTCGTAAAGGAGCAGGCCGTCGCCGGGGATTTCCTTCTTGGGGCATTTCTTCACATCGACCGCGTCGTAGCGGATGTTGTAACCGCCGACCTTGCCGTCGGCGCTATACTGGTGCGCGTAGTGATAGGGGATGGCGAGCGTGTTGCCGGCTAGCGCCTTGCCGATCTGCTCGGTGGTCAGCGCCGGGAAGGACAGGGTCGGCCAGACGCGGTGCGAACCGATGCCATTCTCGCCGCCTTCGCCCGCGAGCATCAGCGACAGCGCCTTGTCGAAACCGGTCGGATAAACGAGCTCGCTCGGCTGCGGCGCGGTCGGCGCATTGGGATCGGCGGCGGTGGCAGGCACCGCCATCGTTGTCGCGGCTGCGGCGCCCGCCGCCACCGTCCATAGCTTCATCGTGAATTTCTGCATGTCAAAGACCTCCCTATTTGCGACCCAGCCGACGCCCGATGCGCCGAATCCGCCCTTTGCGAACACAGCACAACGGGCGAGGGGGGTCAGCAGGGTCTTTGGGTAAGCAAAGGGTTGGAAGGGTAATGTTAGTGACCCGCCTTGGCGCGCGGTCTTTTGCGCCACCACAGCAGCAGGCCGAGGATGATGGTGGTGGTCAGCCATATGCCGATCGCCAGCGAGAGGATGCGGCCGAATAGCCCCAGGCTTTCGCCGGTGTGCAGCGGGTAGAAGGAGGCGACGAACGTCTGCGCCGCGTCGGCTTCGGTCGCGGGCCACGCGCCGCGTATCTTGCCGTTATTGGCATCGACGATGACGAGGCTGCCGCCATAGCCGCCGCGATAGAGCTCGCCAGGCGCGCGCACCCACGCATGATAGCTGGCATCCTCGGCCGAGGGCATGGTGGTGCCGACGAAACGGCTGCCGGGAATGGCGGCGACGGCGACGCGTGACGCGACCGCGAAGCCGACCGGCTTGCCGGTTGCGGGGTTGGCGGGCAGGCTGATTTCCTCCGCGCCGACGAGGTCGCGGATCTCATGCTCGAAAAGGATCAGGCATCCCATCCCGACCACGACCAGTGCCGGAAGCCCGGCCCACAGTCCCAGCGCCTTGTGCCAGCTGTAATAGCCCGCGGTCGACCCGCGCCGCCCGCGCGGACGCAGGGCATGGCGCCACTGCCCGCGCTTCGGCCATGCCACGATCAGACCAAAGACCATGTTGGTGAAGAGCAGCACGCCGCTGACCGCGAGGATCCAGTGGCCGACGGTTCCCGCGACGAGCGTCAAGTGGATTTCGCGTATCAGCCCGAGGAAGCTGTAATCGTCGGCACGAGCGTTGCGGAGGATCGTTCCGGCGCCGTCGATATAGGCATTGCGGCTGACGCCCGCCGAATCATTGTGCAGGATGATATAGCGATCGGACAGTCCCGCGGTCGTCCAGATCCAGTCGACCTTCGCCGTGCCCCCCGCGCCCGCGAGCGCGTCGATCCTCCGTTCGATCGCCGCGGGATTGGCCGGTACGTGGCGGGCCGACAGCATCGCGTCCTCGGCCTCGAAATGAAAGGTCAGCAGGATGCCCGTGATCGCCTGCACCAGCCAGATCGCGGCGGCGCTGAGGCCCAGCCAGCGGTGCAATTCCAGCAAATTCTTGCGCGTTGTGCCGTTGGCCGGCGGCGAATCGGTCATCCCAGGTCCTTCTCTGGACGTTCTAAAGAAGCGCCGGGCGCGGCAGGCGCAAGGCGGAAAGCGGCGCGGCCTCGGCGAGGCTTGCGAAAGCGATAGCCGACCCCGCAGGGCCCCGGATCGGGCGACGGCGCCGTCGCCGGGACCCGGTGCGGCGCCGCTGCAACCGCCGTACCGCGTGTACCGAGGCTGGTAAGCCAGCCCTGCGCAATCAGATGTTCATAGGCGAACACCACGGCCTTCCGATTGAACCCCAGGGTCTCCGCCAAGTAGCGGCTGCTCGGCAGCCAGGCTCCCGGGGCGAGCCGCCCATTCTCGATGTCGTGGATGATCGCTTTGACGATCTGGAAATGGACCGCGTCGCGGCTGCTGCTGCGATCGATACGATCGCGAAGGTCGATGTGCCAATTGTACAGCATTGGTCCCCCCGCTCGATCCGGCTGACCGGCGTGTTATCTCGTGACCAAAGGGGCGGCGGAAGTGACGCGACGGGTAAGAGGGCAAAATATTGGGCAAGCAGCGGCGGATGACGCGAATCCTTACCCATCTTCACAAGAGCTTACCCCGCGTCATGGCTTCGATCCTCGCGGGGCTTGCTGTTCAATGGCGAACGGGATGTCCATCCATCGCCGGACCTGCAACAAGGTTCGCATCAGCCCGTTGGGAGCCAGCATGTCGAAAGTCATCGCCTCTGCCGCCCTTGTCGTCATGCTGGGCTTGTCCGGGGCCGCGCGGGCGAAGCAGAAGGTCGAGGCAGACCTGATCCTGGCCAACGCGCGGGTGTATACGGTCGAGGAAAAACAGCCTTGGGCGGAGGCGGTTGCAATAAAGGACGGCAAAATCGTTGCCGTGGGGACCAGCGCCGCGGTCGGCAAGCTGCGCGGCACGGCGACAAGGACCGTCGATCTGGGCGGCAAGCTGGTGCTGCCGGCCTTCGGCGACGCGCATGCCCACCCCCTGTTCGGGGCGCTCAGCCGCTCGCGCTGTCCGCTGCAGGGCGGCAAGACGATCGCCGAATACCAAGCGCTGATCGCCAAATGCGTGGCGGCAGCGCCCGGCGATGGCGCGCTCTATGGCATCGGCTGGAGCGACGCGCTGTTTCCGCCGAACGGTATTCCGCGCAAGGAGTTCCTCGACCAGGTGTCGGCGACGCGGCCGCTGATTTTCGAATCCACCGGCGGCCACACCTATTGGCTCAATTCGAAGGCGCTCGAGGTCGCGAAGATCACGCGCGACACCGCGAATCCGTTGAACGGCACGATAGACCGCGATCCGGCGACGGGAGAGCCGGTGGGCAGCCTGCAGGAAGCGGCGATGGATCTGGTGAAGCATATGATCCCGGCGCCGTCGGCGACCGAAATCCAGAATTCGATTCTTTACGTCGCCGACCATTTCAACAGCCTGGGCATCGTCAATTGGAACGACGCCGGGGTCGAATATGACGCCGATGGCGGCAGCGCGATGGTCGACGCATACAAGGCCGTGCTCGATAAGGGCAAGCTGACCAGCCGTGTCGCGGTGTCGCTGAAGTGGAAGAACGAACAAGGCGTGGAACAATTGCCCGGTCTGCTGCGTGCGGCCGAGCGTGCGAACAGCCTGGGCATTTCGACGCATACGGTGAAATTCTATGTCGATGGCGTGATCCCGCAAAAGACCGCGTTCATGCTTGCGCCGTACGAGAATAGCGGCGACGAGCGCGGCACGCCGCAGATCGCGCCCGAAGTGCTGAAACAGGCGGTGACGGCGGTCGACGGCAAGGGCATGCACGCCTTCCTCCATGCCATCGGCGATGGCGGCGTGCATATATCGCTCGACGCGGTCGAGGCTGCGCGCCAGGCCAATGGTGCGAAGCCGACGCATCATATGGTCACCCATATGAACGTCGTCGATCCCGCCGATCAGCCACGCTTTGGCAAACTTTCGACCTTCGCGCAGTTCCAGCCGAGCTGGGCGTCCTGGTATGACTATATGGACCTGACGGTCGCCGCGATCGGCCCGACGCGCGCGACCTATATCTATCCTGCCGGCAGCATCGTGCGCGCCGGCGGCAAACTTGCCTATGGCGCCGACTGGCCCGTCGGCGGCGCCAATCCGCTCGAGGGCATCGAGGTCGCGATGACGCGGCGGACCGCGGGCGATCCGAACGCCAAACCGCTTCTACCTGAAGAAGGCGTCAGCCTGAAAGAAGCCATCGCCAGCCACACGATCAACGTCGCCTATGTCAACGGCTTCGGCGATGTCACGGGGTCGATCAAGAAGGGCAAGAGCGCCGATCTGGTCGTTCTCGACAAGGACATCTTCAAGCTGCCGGTTTACGAGATTTCGAAAACCAGGGTGTTGGTCACCGTCTTTGAGGGCAAGCCGGTGTTCGGCGACTGGAGCGCCGCGGCCCGATAATCAGGGCCAGCGCAGCGCCGCGCGCATCGTTGCCGTGATCGACCGGTGCGGCACGGTGACGTGCGTTTCGCCGTCGAGCAGCAGAAATTCGCTGCGCAGCCCGGCACCCGACAGCGGAGCGAGCCGTGCGGCCAGCGCAGCGCTGTCCTGCGCGATCGAGCCTTCGCTTTCATATTCGCCCGCGATCAGCAGCAGGCGCGTGCGGCGGGCGACCTGTCCGTCCTTTTCGGCGCGGGCGCGCCATGTCGCTTCCTCGGACAGAATGACCTGATTGTCCCACCAGATCGACGGGCTCGCCGCGACGATCGTGTCGAAGGCACCGGGGTGTGAATAGAAGAGATGCAGCGCGAACAGACCGCCGAGCGAATGGCCGTAGAGCGTCTGGCGCTGCGGATGGAGGGCATAGCGTTTGGCGATCGCGGGTTTGAGTTCGCCGAGCAGGAAGGCACGAAAGGCATTGCGGCCGCCCGAGGGATATTTGGCGTAAAGCTGTTTCAGCGTCGGCGTTGCGATCGGGCCTGTAAAATCCTCCATCCGGCGCGGGTCGTACACCTGCTCGCCGGGATGGCCGATGCCGACGACGATCATCTTGTCGAGATCGCGCCCGCCGAAGCCCTGGATGCGCCGCGCCTCGGCAAAGCCCGCGAACATCGCATTGCCGTCGAGGACATAGAGGATGGGATAGCCGCCCTCTGGCGTCGCGCCGGTGGGGCGCGAAACGAAGATACGATAGGTCCGGCCCGCTGCCGAGGTCATGTCCCAGCTTTCGGTCTCGGGCATGGCATAAGGCGCGGCGGCCGGTGGTTCGGCGGCTGTAACCGGCGTCTGCGCGGCGAGGGCCAGCGCGAAGCCAAGCGCGATCGGCCTCATGCCACGACCTGCGGCCGGCGCAGGCGCAGCACGGCGAGATAGCCGCTCGCGGCAAGGATGGTCGCGTCGAGCGCCGGCACGGTGGTTAGCGTCCAGCCCAATTGCATCGCAGGCAGAGTGACGGCAAGGCTGCCGATCCACACCCCGATCGCCTCCCAGCGAACCGGAACCGTCGCGGTTTCATCCACGTCGCGGAAGGTCAGGAAGGCATCGATCACGTAAATAGCCGCAATCGGCGGGATGATCAGCCCGATCGCGAGCAGGAAGGGGATGAAGCTGTTGATGATGCCCAGCAGCGCGAACAGGCCGCCGATCGCGCCGCCGATGACGATGATCGCCCATTGCTTCAGCCGCGGGAAGGTCGCGGCCATCGACAGGCCGGCCGAATAAAGGTTGAGCGCGTTGATTGTCCAAACCGACAGCACCAGCATCGCGAGCGCCGGAAGGCCGAAGCCCATCGCGACAACGAGCTTCATGATGTCGGTCTGGCCCGTCGCCAATGCGATCAGCGCCGACACCAGCATGATGACCGGCGCGCAAAAGGGGAAGGAGAGGAGCATCGCGGAGACTGCCCCGCGTTCGGTGCGGATGAAACGCGACAGGTCGGGCATGGCGGCGACGGTGAGCAGATTGCCGCCGACGAGCGAAGAGAGCGCGATGCCGAAACTCATCGGTACGGGTGGCGCCGCGACCGGGCCGAAATCGGGGGCGGGATTGTCGCCGAGCGCCGCCACGCAGACAGCGATCAGGATCACGCCGACAAAGGGCACCGCGACCATCGCCAGCCGGTCGAGGGTGCGGAATCCCCAGATCGTCGATACGGTGATGATGACACTGCCGACGATGACGAAGAGGTTGAAATTGCCAGGAACGCCGTAGCCATCCTGCGCCGCGGCGACCATTGCGTCGCCAAAGAAGGACACATTGACGCCGAACCAGCAGAAATGGATGATCGCGATCACGATGTTGACCAGCGCCGCGCCCCACAGGCCGAAGGATCGCTGGACGAGGGTGTAGGTGGTGAGGCGGGTTCGCACGCTGACGACCGCGGTCAGGCATGCGCCAGCGCAGAGGATCAGGCCCGCGCCGAGCGCCGCGAGTACCGCCTGGTTCATGCCGAGCGCGAGGCTCGCCTGCGCATTGTTGAGAAAGCCCGGAAGCGAAAAGGTGAAACTGGCGATGATCAGCGCGACGCGCCAGCCGGGGATGGTCAGCTCTTCGGGCAATCGCCCGCTCGCATAATTTCCGCCCGCTTCTGCGCTCATGCCGTCTCCGTCTCGTTCAGCGATTCCACCGGTATATAGTCGAACCCCATACCGAAGGCGCGGGGTCCGACAAAGGACAGTGCACGCGCATCCCGCAATATGTCCGGTGCGGCGGCTGCGATCACTTTGACTCGCTGGCCATATTTCAGTTTCTCCGTCGTGATCGTGTCGGCGGTGTCGCGGTCCATCACGGTGATGATGTCGGGAACCATTGCCAGAACTTTTCCGCCGCTTGTCGCGACAAGATTCTCGTTCTGAAACTCGATCTCCATCTGGCCGCTGTCGCCAAAGCCGTCGATCGTCACCTTGCCGACAGAAAAGCCGCCGCGCGTCTCGCGTTCCAGATCGACGATCTTGCCGTCGAATAGAGGCAGGCAGTGCGGATAGAGGCCGGTCGCCTCGAGCGCCCTGCCCAGCGCCGCGAACGGATCGTCGCCCACGGCGCGTGCCTCGCGCACCGCGCGGCCAACCGCAATCGCGGCGCTGATGCTGCTCGGTACGGCATGCGCCTTTGCCTCGGCGCCGCTCAGCGGATATTCGACCATATGCGCGATGCCGCCAAGGGACACCGCCAGCGCGCGCGCGATGCGTTCGTGCGTGATATTGTCCTCGGTTTCGATGACGCTCAGCGAGCCGTCGGCGGCGGTGAGCACCGAGGGGCAGGCGGACAGGCCGCGGATGTTGAAAATCGCCATCTGCGATTCGGGAAAGGCGCGGCCCATGCCGTCGCAATCAACGATCGGAATTCCGAGTTCGGCCGCTGCGATAAAGGGCGCGAGCCCGTTGCCGCCGCCGATTTCGATCGGCAGTACGGCATCGATGCGCTTGCCCATAATCTCTTCGAGCCGCCGCAGGCCGAAGACTGCCTCATTGCCGTTCGGCAATTTTTCGACCGAAACGGTGGGCGCACCGATCCAGCCGCAGGGCGCGAGCAGCGCGTCGTCGGCGACGTCGGCGAGCGACACGACCTCGAACCGGCCGCAGCGCGCGAGCGCCGCTTCGGCGAGAAGCAGGCTATAATAGGGATCGCCGCCACCGCCCGACCCCAGAAAGGCCGCGCCGCTCGCCAGGTCCGCCAGCACGGCGGCATCGTCAATGAACATGGCGCGCCTCCGGCAGCGTTGCGGCGGTGACGTTGGCAGCATCTGCCAGACTGCCGACCGCCTTCATACGCAACTGTGCAGACCGACCCGGCAAATAGGAAAGATACACTTCGTCCATATCGACAATCTCTGCTGTTTCGGGCGTCGCGCCGGCGGCGGTGACGCGCGCGAGAAGCGCTTCGCGCATCTCATCGATCGCGGCGGCGCGCGGTTCCGCATCATAATCGATGATACGGTCGGCCTGCGCACCAATCTGGGCGATGGCGGCGCCGACCGCGTTGGCGACCGATGCATGGTCGGGCCGGACCACGTCCGCGGCGCCTTTCAGATCGTCGTCGATCAGGAAGTGGCCGCCGCCGACCGCGATGATCGTCACGTCGCCCGACTGCGTCTTCATGCGATCGATGCCATCGGCCAGCATGTCCCCGATGCGGGTCAGGATGGCGGCGCTCAGCGCGGGGGCCAGCGCCGGTATTTTGTCGCGGTCGCCGAAATTCGCCTTGCCCGCCGCAACCGCGACATCGCTGGTGGTCAGCGTCGATCCTCCGAACAGGCAGGCGTCCTGGGTCAGCCGGAAACCGACCGAGTCCGGACCGATCGTCACGCTGTCGTCCTTGTCACCCAGATGGATGCGCGTTCCGCCGCCAAGTCCGATCGCCAATATATCGGGCATTCGAAAATTGGTCCGCACCCCGCCGATATCGACCGCGATCGACGATTCACGCGGATAGCCGTTCGCAAGGACGCCGATGTCGCAGGTTGTCCCGCCGACATCCATGACGATGCCATTGTCGACCCCGGTCAGAAAGGCCGCGCCGCGCATACTGTTCGTTGGCCCCGACCCGATCGTCAGCACCGGATAGCTCGCGGCCTCCGCCGCCGAGATCAAAGTCCCGTCATTTTGCGAGATGTAGAGCGGCGCGGTGATGCCCAGCGCGGCAAGCGCGCGTTCGAGCGAAGCCATGACGTGCTGCGCCAGACTGGCGAGCGCGGCGTTCAGGATCGTGCCATTCTCGCGCTCGATCAGGCCGAGTCGGCCGACATTGTGCGACAGGCTGACATGCGCGCCCGGATGAGCGTCGGCGATGATCGCGGCCGCCCATTCCTCCATCGCCGCGTTGATCGGCGCGAAGGCGCAGCTGATCGCGATGCTGCCGATTTCGCGTTCGCGGCAATCGATCGCCGCGGCGCGAACCGCCGCCTCGTCGAGCGGGGATATTTCGCGCCCATCCACTTCATAGCCGCCGGGCAGGAGGAAGGTGGCGCCCGCGATCCGCGCGACCAGCGCCTCAGGCCATCCGGTCATCGGCGGCAAGGCTTCGCCGGAAGGGCTGGCGAGCCGGATGATGCCGACGCGGTCGAGGCGGTCGCGTTCGACCAGCGCGTTGGTAAAATGGGTGGTGCCGATCATCACGGCGCCGACATCGTTTGCCGATACATCGGCATCCGACAAGATCGCGCCGATCGCCGCGGTGACCCCCGAACTGACGTCGGCGCTGGTCGGCTGCTTGGTCGATGCAACCACGCGTCCCCCGGCAACCAGGACCGCGTCGGTGTTGGTTCCTCCGACGTCAACACCAATGCGCACCCAATCGTCCTCCCGCAGCCTCTTGCCCGCCGATTACACTGGGGGGGTGGGGCGCGCGCAACGCGTAAAACGGGTGCCGGGGGCCGCGAACGGGTAATGGTTTTGCGCAAGACGGGTAAGCGATCTCAGGCGGTTGCAAGGTCTGTCATCGATCCGTAACCTCCAGGACTGGAAACCGACTGCCACGCGTGCGAGGTTATGCCATGCAAGATCTGATTGCCGCCAAGTTCAAACCACCCATGTGGATGGGCGACCAGATCCGCCGCGAGGTGCTGCTCGGCCGACTGCACGGTGTTCTCACTTGTCGCCTGACGCTCGTTCATGCGCCCGCGGGCTATGGCAAGACCAGCCTGTTGTCGCAGTGGCGCGACACACTTGCCGTCGATACCGCGCGCGTCGCCTGGCTGACGCTCGAACGCGACGACCGCGATCTCAAGCGTTTCGTAAACTATCTGCTCCTCGCCTTGCGCCGCGATCAGGCGGAAGGCGAAGCGAAGGCCGCAACGAGCGACCTGCCGCCGCGCGCTGCGCTGTCCGCCATCATCAACGAGATCGGCGACAGTGCGATTCCGGTCGTGCTGATCCTCGACGATCTCCATCACGCGTTCAGCGAGGCAGTCGGTCAGTTCCTCGAATCGCTGGTGCGGCTCGCGCCGCCCAATTGCCATTTCCTCTTCGCCTCGCGCGACTATCCTTGGGTCGGCCAGTCGGTCCTGGCGGCCGAGGAGCAATTGCTGGAAATCGGTCCGGCCGACCTGCGTTTCTCGGCGCAGGAAACCGAATGTCTGCTGACGCGCACCGACCGGCCGCTCGAAACGCTCGACATCGACACTTTGCTGGATCGTACCGAAGGCTGGCCGATCGCGGTCCAACTCGCCTCGCTGGCGATCAAGCGCGGCATGGAAACCGAACGCGTCATCGACGAATATTGCGGCACCAGCAGCGACCTCGCGCGCTATCTGTCCGAACAGGTGCTGATGACACTGCCAGAGGAAACCCGCGATATCGTCGCGCGCACCGCGCTTGTCGACCGGCTGACCGGCGAGATCGTCGATCTGCTTTGCGACCGGGAGGACGGCTGGATGGTGCTCGAACGGCTCGAGCAACAGGGCGTGTTTCTGAGTCCCGTCAGCTGGGAACGGCGCGAATATCGCTATCATCAGCTGTTCGCCGAATATCTGCGCGATCGCTTCGAACGCTCCGACCGCGTACAATTCGCGGCGCTCCAGCGGCGTATCGCGAGCTGGCTGGCGGAACGCGGCCAGACCGCGGAGGCGCTTAATCATGCGATTTTGTCGGGCGACGACATGCTTGTCGCGGCGATCCTTGAGGATGCGGGCGGCTGGCGACTGATTCCGCAAGGGTTGCAGGGCGTGGTCGAGCGCGGCCTCGCGAAACTGCCCATCGCAATGATCCGGGGGCGACCGCGGCTGGCGCTGGCGCAAGTCTATCTGCAGATCAAGCTTGGCGAACTCGGGTCGGCGCGCGCCGAATTCGACCTGTTCCTGGCCCAGGTCGGCGATTCCGACCTGTCGGTCGATCTCAAGACCGAGGTCCGCGTCGTCGGCGACACGCTGACCGATTATGAAAACCAGCCGGTGACTTTCGACGATCTGCTCGCGCGCGAAGCGCTGCTGCGCAAGCTTCCGGCGAACGACCATCTGGTGCTCGCAAACATCAGCGAGACGCTAGGCGCCAAATATCTGGAGGGCGGCTGGCTCGAACGCGCGCTGCAGCCGACACTTGCCTCGCGCGACCATTATCTCGCGATCGGGTCACTCTACAGCGACCTCTTTACCCGCTTCCTCGAAGCAAGGATCAAGCGTGCGCAGGGGCGGTCGAAGGACGCCGAGGCGATCCTTTACGCCGCCTGCGCCGAGATAACCGAAAATTACGGCGAGCGCTCCGATCTTGCGGCGAACTGCGCGGCCTTCAAGGCCGAACTTTTGTTCGAGCAGGACATGGTGGCCGAGGCGCGCGAGCTTCTGTCCTGGGCCTTGCCGCATATGGAACAGTCCGATGGTTGGGTCGATGTCTATGCCGCCGCCTATTTCACCGAGGCGCGCGCCCTCGCCGGGGAAGGCGCATTCGAGGAGGCATGCGACGTCATTGCCCGCGCGCGCCGGGTCGCGGCGCGACGCCGGCTACGCCAGCTCGAAATGCTCGCCGACATTTGCAGCATCGAGCTTCAGATTTCGCAGGGCGCACCGACGCATGCCGTGCTCGCCGCAGCGGCTGTCGTCGGGCTCGATCCGATGGCCGACATGATGCACGAGGAATCGCCGGCCTATCGCCCGGTGGCGGTCGCAGCCAGTCTGTGCCGAACCCGGCTGCGCCTGCTGGTGGGTGAGGTCGATTTTGCGCTCGAGGAATTGCAGAAGTTGCGCGAATGGGCCGAACAGCATGGCGCGGGCCGCCTGCTGATCGACGTCAACATTCTCGCCGCCGCCGGGCTACGCAAGACGGGCGATATCGAACAATCGCGCGCTTGCTTCGATGAAGCGGTGGGTATCGCGATGTTCCAGAATATCGTCCGCCCCTTTGTCGAGGCGCGTCAGTTCGCTCAGCCATGCCTCGACGATGCGCTCGACGCCGATGCGCAGGTCGATCGGTTCCGGGTGCAGTTCATGAAGTCGCTCGCGAAATCCCTCACCATCTATCGCAACAATGTCACCGTACTCGGCGTGTTCAGCGAGGCCGAGGCCGAGGTGCTGCTCTATTTGAGCCAAGGCCATTCCAACAAGGAAATCGCCCGGCTGATCGATATGTCGCCCGACACGGTGAAATATCGGCTAAAGTCGGTTTTCCGCAAGATTGGCGTCAGCAAACGCCGCGACGCCGTTCGCATTTCCGCTGAAAGAGGCTTGATCCCAGCCGGGACGCAATAGGCGAGGCATATTGCAGCCTTTGACTGGGTCACCCTGGTTGCGCTGCCCTTTACCCGTTCCTTCACTTGACTCTCATTTCTATATAGGGACATTTACGTCCAATATTAGAAACTTTAGAGGTGAGGGTGATGGGCGAATTCCGATTCGATCGCTTGTTCATCGGTGGCGAATGGGTCGCACCGATCGACGGTGGGGTTCGGCCGAGTATCGACCCATCGACGGGTGAACCCTGGGGCGATGTCGCCTATGGCGGTCGCGCCGACATCGACCGTGCGGTCGCGGCGGCAAAGACGGCGTTCGAAGGGCCGTGGCGCAAGATGCCGCCTTGGGAGCGCGCCGCCTTGATGCGTAAGTTTGCCGATCTCTATGCGACCTATGTCGATGCGCTGGCCGAGGTCGAGACGCGCGACAACGGCCGCGCGGTGCGCGAATCGCGCGGCGATATCGGCCTGCACGCGCAATATTATCACTGGTTCGCCTCGCTCGCCGACAAGCTCGGCGGGCGGACGATCCCGATGGATGACAGCGTCCACGCCTTCACCACGCGCCACCCGGTCGGCGTCGTCGGCGCGATTACGCCGTGGAACGTCCCGCTGATGGCGGCGGCGTGGAAACTCGGTCCGGCGCTCTCCGCGGGCTGCACGGTGGTGCTGAAACCTGCCGAACAGACCCCGGCCTCGTCGCTAGCCATTGCGCATCTCTTCGAGGAAGCGGGCTTTCCGCCGGGCGTCGTGAATGTCATACCTGGCGACGGGCCGGTCGCGGGCGCCGCGCTGGTCGAGCATCCCGACGTTGCCAAGATTAGTTTCACCGGCGAAGGATCGACCGCGAAGACGATCCTGAAGGCGGGTGCTGATACGCTGACGCGCTGCACCTTTGAACTCGGCGGCAAGGCGCCGCATATCATCTTTGCCGACGCCGATCTGGAGAATGCGCTCAATGCCGCGACGGGCTCGGCCTGGGCGTTATGCGGGCAAAGCTGTGCGCTCGGCAGCCGCGTGCTCGTCGAACGGCCGATCTACGACCGCGTCGTCCACGCCTTTCGCGAGCGCGCCGGCCGCGTTCGCGTCGGCATGCCGCTCGACCCCGCGACGCATATGGGACCGCAGGCGCACCGCGAGCAGCTCGACAAGACGCTTTCCTATGTGGCCATTGGTCAGGATGAAGGCGCCGAACTGGTTACCGGTGGCCACCGCATCGAGCGCGGCGGCATGGCCGGGGGCTATTTCATTGAGCCGACCGTCTTCGCGGGCGTTTCCGGCAATATGCGGATCGCTCAAGAGGAAATATTTGGTCCCGTCGCGGCGCTGATTCCTTTCGACGACGAGGAAGAAGCGATCGCAATCGCCAATTCCACGCCCTATGGCCTCGCCGCTGGGCTGTGGTCAGGCGACACCGGCCGCGCGCACCGCGTCGCGGCGCGGATCGAGGCGGGCATGGTGTGGGTCAACACCTATCGCTACATCCGCTGGTCGACCCCCTATGGCGGCGTCAAAGCCAGCGGCTGGGGCCGCGAAAACGGCATCGAGGGACTGGATCCCTTTCTTGAAACCAAGACCACCATCGTATCGACGACGGGGCGCTTCCCCGACCCCTTCGCGGCTTAAGGAGAGAATTATGCGTCTGGAAGGCAAGCTTGCCGCCGTCACCGCCGCTGCATCAGGCATGGGCCGCGCGGGCGTCGAACGATTTGTGCGCGAAGGTGCGCGCGTTGCCGCAATCGACATCAGCGCCGAGGCGCTCGATGCGCTCGTCGCCGATTTCGGGGCCGGCAATGTGCTGCCGATCGTCGCGGACCTGGTGAACCCGGAGGGCGCGAAAGCCAGCATCGATCAAGCCGCCGCCGCGCTCGGCGGGCTCGACATCTTGTGGGCGCACGCCGGCATGCCCGGCCCCGCCTCGGTCGAGGATCTCGATCTGGCCGCCTATGACAAGGCGATCGCGCTCAATATCACCTCGGCGGCGCTCGGCGCGGGAAAGGCGGCGCCGCATATGCGGCTGCGCGGCGGCGGGTCGATCCTGTTCACCGCCTCGGTCTCGGGCCTCGTCGGCTCGATGATGAGCCCGATCTACTCGGCCGCCAAATGGGGCGTGGTCGGACTGGCCAAAAGCCTCGCGCTCGCCCTCGCGGCCGACAAGATTCGTGTGAATGTCGTGTGCCCCGGACTCGCCGACACGCCGATGAAGATTGGGTTCACCGGGCGCAGCGGTGATCCCGCCGAGGCGGCGGCGAACGAAGCGAAGCTGATGGCCAATGTTCCGATGGGCCGTCTCGTCCAGGCGGGCGAGGTCGCCGATGCGGCACTGTGGCTTGTATCGGACGAGGCGAGCTTCGTGACCGGCGTCGCGCTGCCCGTCGATGGCGGTTTCACGGCGCGTTGACATGAGCGGCGCCCGGAAAACGCTGACGGCTTTTCCATGCGCCCCACTTCGTCCATATGGGACGTCACAACCCCTTTCAGGCGAACAAGACCATGATCGTGCGGCAGGCCGCGAATGTTCTCGAAATCCTCGAATATTTCGCAAAGCGGCTGCGCCCTGCCACCGCGGCAGAACTGGCCGAGGATCTCGGCTGGCCGCGGTCGAGCACTTTCAAGATCGTCGCGACGCTCGCCTCCAAGGGCTATCTCTACGAACCGCGTGGACGCGGCGGATATTATCCCAGCCCGCGCTGGCTGGTGCTGGCGGAGGCGGTGACGCAGGCCGATCCTTTGCCCGACAAATATCAGCGGCTCGCCCGCGACCTGATGCAGGCAACCGGCGAAACGGTGGCGATCGCTGCGCCCGCCGGCATCCATGCGACATTCGTCGATGTGGTCGAATCGCCACAGCCGGTGCGCTATTTCGCAGCGGTCGGCGACCGGGTGCCGATCCATGCCACGTCGGCTGGGCGCGCCCTGCTCGCGCAGATGCCACGCGAAGAACGCGACCGCCTCTATCGCAAGATCGACTTCGTCCGCTACTCTGCGACCACGCCCGTCAATGCGAAAGCCGTCGAGGCTCGGCTGGGCGACGCCGAGGATATGGGCTGGCACCAAAGCAATATCGAGTACACCCCCGACCTGGCCGGTGTCGCGCTGCCGCTGCCCGGTGGCGACCGGCTGTTGTCGGTGGTCGTGGTCGGCCCGGTGTCGCGCTGTCTCGATCGGCGACCCGAAATGGCGTCGATCACTGCCAAGCATCTGGCCAAGCTGAAATAGCGGAAAACCAAGACCAACAGCGGACCGGGGCAGCTCCAAGGAACGCCGTCGGCGGGAGAGTGATATCATGAATCGGGATCCGAGAGCGGTGATCGCGGCGACGCCGATGCGCACGCTCCAGATCGTCGTCGTCGCGCTGTGCATCGCGCTCAACGCGCTCGATGGCTTCGACGTGCTCGCGATCAGCTTCGCCGCGCCTGGCATCGCCGAGGAGTGGGGCGTCGACAGGGCGACGCTCGGGATCGTACTGTCGATGGAATTGCTCGGCATGGCGGCGGGATCGGTACTGATCGGCAATGTAGCGGATCGCATCGGACGCCGCCCGACGATCCTCTCCTGCCTGGTTGTCATGGCGCTTGGCATGTATGCGGCGATGCACGCCGACAGCGTGAAGACGCTGTCGGTCGTCCGCTTCCTGACCGGCATCGGCATTGGCGGCATGTTGTCGTCGACCAGCGCAATGGTCGCGGAATTTTCCAACGACAAAAGGCGCGGGCTGAACGTCGCGCTCAACATCGCCGGCTATTCGACCGGGGCTATTTTGGGCGGGCTGCTTGCCTCGAAATTGCTCGCCGAAACGGGGGATTGGCGCTCGGTCTTCATGGTCGGGGCGATCGCTTCGGCGGCGATGATCCCGCTTGCCTTCTTCTTCCTGCCCGAATCGATCGAATCGTTGATCGCCCGGCGCCCGGCGGGCGCGCTGGCGCGGGTGAACCACATATTCACGCGCATCGGTCACGCGCCGGTCGAGGCACTGCCGCCGCCACCCGCCGAGGCGCTGAAGCCGTCGATTGCCACGCTCTTCGGCCCCAGGTTCGCGCGTATCACCATCCTGCTGACCGTCGCCTATTTCGCGCAGATCCTCTTCTTTTATTACATCCAGAAATGGGTGCCGAAGATCGTCGTCGACATGGGTTTCGATGCGTCGCAGGCTGGCGGAGTGCTCGTTGCGGCCAATGTCGGGAATCTCGCCGGCGCGGTGATCATCGGGCTGGCGAGCCAGCGCTTCAATCTGCGCCCGCTCGTCGCGGGGGCGATGCTCGCGGGTTTCGTCGCGATCGCACTGTTCGGCGTCGCGGGCGCTGACCTGACGCGGCTTTCGATCACGGTGGCGGTGGCGGCCTTTTTCATCAACGCCGGGGTCGTCGGCATGTATCCGCTGCTCGCACAGGCTTACCCGGCGGCACTTCGCGCCAGCGGCACGGGCTTTGTGATCGGCATCGGCCGCGGCGGGTCGGCGCTGGGACCGGTTGTGGCAGGCGCGCTGTTCGCGAGCGGGGGGAGCCTGTTGCTCGTGTCGCTGGTGATGGGGCTCGGCGGATTGCTCGCCGCCGCGATGATCCTGTTGCTGCCTCGCGATAGTTTGGCCAGCATCGGCTAGCGAATTATTGGGGGCAGCGAATGACGGAGCTTGTTAGGATCGGATCGTGGCGCAATATTATCGTGGGGCTGCTGCTGCTCGCGCTATGGACACTGCGTCCCTTCGGCGTTGACGCGCCGTCCGCGGTCGACACGCCTTTCGACACCGACCGGGCGGTGGCGCGGCTCGCGACGATCCTTGGCGACGAACGGCCGCATCCGACCGACAGTGCGGCCAATGACGCCGTGGAGGCACGGCTGCTCGCCGAAATCCGCAAGGCCGGTTTCACCCCGCAGGTCGACGAGCGCTTCCACTGCAACGACATTCGCGAAGGCGCGGCGATCTGCGCGCGGCCGCGCAACATCGCCTTTTGGGTGACCTCACCCGGCGACAATGCGGTGATGGTCGCGGCCCATTATGACTCGGTGCCCGCCGGCCCGGGCGCCGCCGACGACGGCATCGGCGTCGCCGTCGCGCTTGAAACCGCATACCAGCTCAAGGGAAAGACGCTCGCGCGTCCGGTGCTCGTTTTGCTGACAGACGCGGAAGAGGCCGGGCTGGTCGGCGCGGCGGCCTTCGCGGTGCATGATCCGCTCGCCAAGCGCGTCGGCGCGGTGGTCAATATGGAGGCGCGTGGGACCACCGGCGGCGTCAACATGTTCCAGACCAGCAGTCCGAACGGCCGCGACGCGGCGGCGATCGGCCGCCCGCTGCCCTCGGCCAATTCGCTCGCGACCGATTTCTACGAATTGCTTCCCAACGATACCGACCTGACGATGCTGCTCCCGCTCGACATCGACGCGGGCAATTATTCGATTATCGGGGGCGGCAAGCGCTACCACACGCCGCTCGACAATCTCGCGCATCTGGACCGCAATTCGGTGCGGCACATGGGCGCCACCACATTGTCGGCGGTCGAGCGCTTTGCCGCCAAACCGTCGCGGGCGGCGGAAGGGCGGCGCATCTATACCGACGTTGGACGGCAGTTGCTGCTGGTGCTGCCCCAGTTCGCCGCCGCCGTCGTCATGGGCCTGGGGCTGCTCGCGGCGGCGTTTCTCTACTGGCGCGGCGGGACCGCGCGCCGTGTCCGCAGCGCTTTTACGCCGCTGGTGGCAATCGCGGTCGGGACCGGACTCGCCATCGGCGCCGCGATGCTTGTCGCAGCGCTGCGTCCCGAAGCCGCTTTCGGCACCGCCTATCCGGCCGTTTTCCGGCTGCTTTACGCCTCGGCCGCGCTGGCGGGCGCATCCGCGATCCTGACCTTGTCGCGCGAAGACAACCCCGCGCGCTGCGCTGCGGCCAGCTGGTGCTGGCTCGCCGTCCTGATCCTCGCGGCCTTTGCCTTCGTGCCCGGCCTGACGATCCTCGCGGCCTGGTCTATGCCATTCGTGATCGCGGCGGCGTGCGCGGCGCTGGTGCCCGCCGCGCGGCGGGCGGTGCCGTTCCTGCTTGTCGGAGCGGCGATCGTCTATCTTCTCATCGCTCTGCCGCTAGGCGGCGGCCTCGAGGAAGGATTGTTCGTCGAACATGCGGCGCCGGCGACCTTGCTGCTCGTGTTCATGTTCCTCTTCTTCTTGCCGGTCGCGGGGCGGCCGACGCGCTGGACGCCGGCGATTTTCGCGCTCTTCACGCTGGGGGCGTTCGTCGCCGCCGTGACGGTTCCCGCCTATACGCGCGATTCGCCGCGCCACCTGACGGTCGTGCACGAGGATGACAATGGCAAGGCGGCGTTTCTGATCGACGACAATGGGCCGGTGCCGCCCGCCGTCGCCGCGCAGGCGACGTTCGCGCCCAAGCCTGACGACAAGGGTTATTGGCGCGCGCCGGCGCCGGCGCTCGCCGACGATGGCAGCATCGAAATCCTGTCCAACACCGTCGTGGGCAACCGCCGCACCGTCCGCCTGGCGGTGCTGGCGCCCTCGGCCGACCGGCAGGAATTGCTGATCAAGAACGGCAAGGCGATGCGCAATATCACCATCAACGGCGTGCGCCCGGCGATTCGGGGCGAACCCGTTTATATCGGCTGCACCGGCCGCACCTGCCAGCGGCTCGAGGTTCAGTTCGAACTTGCGGTCAAGGGCAAGCAGCCCGAGATCAGTTGGCGGCGGACGCGCTATGGGGCGGGGGAGGCCGGCAAAAAACTGACGGTTAAGCGCCCGGCGACCGCGCAGCCGGTGCACGTCGGTGACCGGCAGGTCTGGATTCGTCCATTGCGCCTGCCCGCCGCGCCGGGCGGCTAGGCCGATCGGTCGATATAGGTCAGGAAGACCTTCAGATTGTCCGCCCCGTTCTTGTTGGCGATGCCGCGCCAGCTGTCGAGCGGCGCAAAGACATGGTCGCCGGCGGTCACGGGAAATTCCTCGCCGTCGATCGTCATCACGCCGGTGCCCGACACGATATAATAATATTCCTCATAGGGACCGAGCGCCGGATCGCTGAGGTTGTGCAGATGCACGCCCTCGCTCGCGCCGGGCGGGATGTCATAGATCATGAAATTGGCGGGCGCCGCCGCGCCGCCGAAATCGAACAGGCGGACGCCCAATTCGCCCAGCCCTTGGTGCACCGCCTTGAATCTGTTGAAGCCTTCCGACGCTCGTTCCAGCTTGAAGCGCGAAGGCCGGGCACCGGTCGCGGCCGCAGCGCCCGGTGCGATGATCGATCCGATCGCGGCGGCGGCAAGGAGGGTGCGGCGGCTGATATCGTCCATCGGAATGCCTCAATGACCCGCATGGCGCATGGGTTGACCCGCGGAAGTCTAGAAGCGAGCGCGCCGATCGGAAAGCAGGACAAGCGGGTAAACGGGGACGAGACGGGTAATCGCGTCGTTACCCGCATCGGCCCTTGTCGCTATTGCGGACGCGCGGCACGCTGCCAGCTTCACGATGGGAGGAGCCAACCCGATGCTGCGCAGCCTGACCTTTGCCCTGTTCGCCCTCAGCCTGACCGCGCCGGTCGCGGCAAAGGATGTGGCGGACCCCGCCGCGGCCCAGATGACGACGCCGGTGTTCGAAATGTTCCGCCTCGTTCCCGGCAAGACCGAGGAATTCATTCGCGACATGGAAAAATGGGACAAGGTCAGCGCCGTCGGCGGCCAGCCGCCGACGCAATTGTTCCTGCACGCGGGCGGCGAGGGCTGGGACGTCCTCCTGTACAAGCCCGCACGCCCCAAAGCGACCCCCGAGCAGGAAGCCGCGATGGCCGCTAAGGCCAAGGAAATGGGCTTGCCGACGGGTATGCTCTATTTCGTCGATGTGCGTGAGAAGATGGCCGACCATGTCCATTTCGAAGGCACCGGCCCCCTGACTGCGGAGAAATGGGTCGCGCAGATCGAGGCCGAGCGCGCGGCGAAGACGCGCGGGAAATAGCTGGTCCCCGGCCGTTCGGCGAAGCTGGCGGTTGCGGCGGCGTCGCCCGGAAACCATGGCGGAGACCATATGAGCTTTCACCCGACACGGCGCAGCGTCTTGGCCAGCCTCGGCCTGGCCCCGTTTGCTGCGGCCGCGGCGACCGAAGAACCGCCGCCCACAATCCTGATCCGCAATGTGCAACTGTTCGACGGCACCGGCAGTGGCCGCCAGCCGCGCAATGTCCGCGTCGTCGGCAACCGCATCGACGCGGTGTCGGCGGGCGACATTCCGGCGCCGCCGGGCGCGACGATTATCGACGGCGCGGGACAGACGCTGATGCCCGGTCTCACCGACGCGCACTGGCATATGGCGGCGGTGCGCGGCGTGCCGTGGATGGGTTCGGACGACGCGACGCACATCGCGATGATCTTAAAGGATGCCGAGTTCCAGCTGATGCGCGGTTTCACGACCGTGCGCGACACCGCGGGCGCGATCTTCGGGATCAAGGCTGCGATCGACCGTGGGATCATGCCCGGACCGCGCTGCTATCCCAGTGGCGCGGCGATCTCGCAGACGTCGGGGCATGGCGATCCCGAGCCGATCGGCGAACTGCCGACCGCACTCGGGGGTCGCCCCACCATACGCCAGCAAAAGGGGGTGACCGCCGTCGCCAATGGCGTGCCTCAAGTGCTTGCCGCGACACGCGAACAGCTCAAGCGCGGGGCGTCGCAGATCAAGATCATGGCGGGCGGCGGGGTGACGTCCGACCACGACCCGATCGACACGGTTCAATATACGCTCGAAGAGATGCAGGCGATCGTCCAGGCAGCGACCGATTGGGACACCTATGCATGCGCCCATGCTTATACGCCCGCTGGCGTGCGCCGCTGCCTCGAAGCTGGTGTGCTGTCGATCGAGCATGGTCACGCCATCGACGACCGCACGGCTGCGCTGATCGCCGAAAAGGGGGCGTGGCTGTCGATCCAGCCGTTCGAGGACGGCGACAATATATTGACCGAAGATCAGCAGGGAAAGGCCAGAGAATCGCTTGGTGGTGAGGGTTGGCAGGCCGGCGTCCGGCTCGCGAAGAAGCATGGAGTCAAGGTGGCGTTCGGCACCGACCTTTTCTCGCGCACCCGCAGTTCGCGCACCGAAAATGCAATGCTGCCGCGCTTTGGTGCCATCTATTCGAACGCCGAAGTGCTACGCATCGCCACCGGCAGCAATTGTGAGCTTTTCGCGCGTAGCGGCCGCCGCAATCCCTATCGTCAAGCGGCCTTGGGCGTGATCCGTGCGGGCGCATGGGCCGATATGCTGCTTGTCCGCGGCAACCCGCTCGACGACTTACTCCTGATCGAGGATTATGAGCGCAACCTGTTGCTGATCATGAAGGACGGCGTAATCCACAAGAATCTGATGCCGCGGTAAACGGCGCGGCCAGTTTATGCATATGAATGCATGCGCGACCAGCAAGGTCCGCTTTCACAATTTCGGATGCAAAAGCGGACGCATCTGAAGGCGGACCGTCTGGATTTAGGTCGCGAAAGCGGACGCCGAATAGCAGACGGTCCGATTTTGCTGTTCCGACGTCTGCTTTTAGGCGGCGCCGGCGCAAGCGGGTCCGTTCGCAGAAGCAGGGGTGCCCTGGCGGGTGGCGCTCGCTGGACGGCTTTACCTCGATGCTAGCGCCAATCCGCGCAGCGGTTCGTGCATCGGCCATTTGCGGTCGCATTCGGGATTAATGCATCTGCGCACAAGCGGCGTCGGCTTTTTTTGGGGGCGGCCATGATATTCGCTCGGGCCCCAAGCGGTCAGCGCTCTTACGGCAATCAGTTTCTGCAGCGCATAAATTGCGCCGTCGAGGTCACCATGTCGGCGATCAGCCAGCTGCTTGAAAAACTGGTCCACAAGTTCGGGAGCCCGTGCGAGATCCTCGGTCAGTGTTTCATTTCGCAAAGCTCGGAAGCGAGATTTCCATTCCGCGGTTAGACGAGCGAACTCAATCTGGGCTTCACTGGGATCGGTCGTGCCGAGTGATTGCTTTATCTCCGATTTGCCGATCTTCGCCCGCAAATCCTTCGGGACGGCGATTCGAAACCAGGGAATGGAGCTTTTGGGATGCTTGTGAGGACGCGACACACGAAATCTCATTTTGCACCACCCGTTTGTACCACCGGGTCGTTGGGAAATCAGTAATTTCGTGCTAAGTTCGCACAATGAAAACACTCTTAAGAGTGTTGGTGACCCCTACGGGACTCGAACCCGTGTTTTCGCCGTGAAAGGGCGACGTCCTAGACCGCTAGACGAAGGGGCCGTCTGATCGGTGAAGCGGCGCATTAGCCGTGCGTGTTCCCCCGGTCAAGGACTCAATCGGCGCTAATTTGGCCGTGCCGCGAATGGCACACCGCCTGCAGCTTGTTGCCTTCCGGATCGCGGACATAGGCGCCGTAATAGTTGGCGTGATAATGGGGGCGGAACCCCGGCGCGCCCTCGTCGCTGCCGCCATTGGCAAGCGCCGCGGCATGAAAGGCATCGACCGTTGCCCGGTCGGCGGCGATGAAGGCGATGTGGGTGCCATTGCCGACCGACACCGGTTCGCCATTAAAGGCCGGGCCGACGAAGACCTTGGGGCCAGTCGGCGTGCCATAGCCCTTGCCTTCGCTCTGCCGCACGAATCCGGGATGCCCGAGCACCGCCATGATCGCGTCGTAAAAGGGTTCGGCGCTGGCGAAATCTTCGATGCCGATTGTGATGTGGCTGTACATCGTCGCTCTTCCCTTCGTGCCTTCAGTCGGCCCAGGCTGCGTCCTCGAGGTGGAGTTCGGCGGCCGGCCGGCTGCCCCAATCGTCGCGTTTCGCGCGGCCCGCAAGCCATAGTTTGCGGCTGCCGCGCGCGTGGAGCAACGCCTGACCCAGCTCGGTCTCGGCGCTGCGGAACGCGACCGCCTTGAACCGTGCGCCGTCGTCGCCCGATACGATCAGGCGGACATGGTCGGTGCCGACGATCCCCGCTTCGACGATCCGGACCGGCCCGGTCGCGACGCGCGGCGCGGGCCAGCCGGCGCCGTACGGCCCCGCGCTCTCGATCGCGTCGCACCACAGCGGGTTGATCCCGCGCGGCGCGAGCACCGCGTCGATCAGCAGCGACTTGTCGCCGCTCGCGCGCTCGACATCGGCGGCGAGCCGGTCGTTCAAATAAGCGCCGAGCGCGTCGACCTTGTCCGCCGCCACCGTCAGCCCCGCCGCCATCGCATGGCCCCCGCCCGCGACGAGCAGCCCCATCTCCTTCGCGGCGAGGATCGCGGCACCGAGATCGACGCCGCTGATCGAGCGGCCCGACCCCTTGCCGACGCCATCCTCGCCCACTGCGATGACGATCGCGGGGCGGTGCAGCCGTTCTTTCAGGCGCCCGGCGACGATACCGATCACCCCGGGGTGCCAGCCCTGCCCGGCGACGATCGCGACCGGCGCGTTGCCGCACGCCGCGCTCGCATCGATCGCCTGTTCGAGCACCGCGGCCTCGATCGCGCGCCGCTCCTCGTTCAGCCGGTTGAGTTCGACGGCGATGTCGGCGGCTTCCTGCGGGTCCGATGTCGTCAGCAAGCGCACGCCAAGGTCCGACTTGCCGACGCGCCCGCCGGCGTTGATCCGCGGGCCGAGCGCAAAGCCCATGTCGCTCGCGCTCGGCGGCTTGGTGAGGCGCGCGGCGTCCATCAGCGCGGCGAGGCCGGTGTTGCCGCGCCGCGCCATCACCTTCAGCCCCTGCGTCACCAGCGCGCGGTTGAAACCGGTGAGCCGCGCGACGTCGGCGACGGTGCCGAGCGCGACAAGGTCGAGCAGGTCGATCAGCGCAGGCTCGTCGCGCGTCTCAAAGAAGCCGCGCGCGCGCAGCGTGCGGAGCAGCGCCGCGCCGAGCAGGAAGGCGACGCCGACCGCGGCGAGATTGCCGTGCACCGCGGCGTCGGGTTCCTCGTCGAGCCGGTTGGGGTTCACCAGCGCAAAGGCCGCGGGCAAAGTCGTCGCGCATTGATGATGGTCGACGACGATCACCTCGACCCCTGCCGCCTTGGCTTCGGCGATCGCGTCGAACGCCTGCGCGCCGCAATCGACCGTGACGATCAGCTTCGATCCTGCCTCGCCGATCTTGACCAGCGCGGCGCCCGAGGGGCCGTAGCCCTCCATCAACCGGTCGGGGATATAGGCGCCCGCGGGCAGCCCCAGCCCGCGCAGCAGCCGCACGAGCAAGGCGGCCGAGGTCGCGCCGTCGACGTCATAATCGCCGAAGATCGTGACCGCCTCCTTGCGCTCGACCGCATCGGCGAGCCGCGCGGCGGCGGCGTCCATGTCGCGGAACAGCGACGGATCGGGCATGAAACCGCGCAAGGTCGGCGTGCGCTGCCGATCGAGGTCGTCGCGCGTCACCCCGCGCGCGAGCAGCAATTGCGTGACGAGATCGTCGGGCGCGAGATTTTCGGCCGCCATGTCGGCGCTCGCGCGTCGCCAGTGCCATGGCTGGCCCTTGATCGAGTGCGTAATGCCCAGCGCTGTTTCGCTCATGACCGCGCCCTTGCGGCGAGGATGCGGGTGCGCAGGTCCAGCGCGGCGGTGAGCGGGATCGCGGGGATCTCGTGCGTCGCGAGTGAACTGCCCCCGGGCACCCCGAACACCAGGGTCGCGAGGCCGAGCGGGCGGAGGATGAAGTCGCTCTTGAGGTCGACGCTCTGCACCGACGCGTGCGGCAGCAGCGTCGTCTTGGGCTTCCACGCACCGCGCCGGATCGCGACCTGTGCGCCCAGATCGGCCCAGCGATGGAAGCGCGCCGACCAGAAGGCGATCAGCGCGATCAGCGGCGCCGCGACCAGCGCAAACCAGCCTATGTTGTTCCCAAGATAAAGCGCAACCCCGCCGCCGATCGTCGCGCACAGTGCGCCGACGATCGGCCCGAGCGCGACGATGCGGTGGCTGTGCTGCCACGACTGGCCGGCATCGGGGCGCAATATGGCGACCTCGGCGAGCACCGGGTCGATCTCGCCCAGCGTGCCGAAGGGGACGACCTGGTGATCGCGTTCCTTCTCGCCGTCGCTCGCGAGGCTTTGCAGGCGCAGTTCGTGCCAGCCGAAGCGCTGGCGCAGCCAGCCGGTGACGAGAATCGCCGCCTGGACGCGCTTCACTGGCACCGCGACATCGGTGCGCGTCGTGAGCCCGCGGGTGCGGCGCAGCGCGCGCGGCTCGCGCGTCAGGCGGAAATCCCAGTTGGCGAACACCATCGTCGCGATCCCGCTTACAAAGCCGATGAGCAGCAGCGACAGGATCGCGCCGACCCCTGCGATCCAGCGATGCGCGAGCAGCCATTGGTCAAGGCCATAATCTTCGGCGATATCGACCCAGTCCATCGGGTTGAAGACGTTGAAATCGAACGGCAGCAGCCCATCGAAAAACTGCATGCCCGCGCCGACCACCGCGAGCGCCGCGAGCGAGAAGTTGAACAGCCCCGCGACCAGCAGCCGGCGCGGCCCCATCGCGAACAGCAGCCGGTCCTCGGTGACGGGCACCGCTTCGAACGCATCGGCCGTGACGGGCGCGGCGACAGCCTCGCCGCTACGATGCGCGCGGATCGTCGTGCGCAGCGACTGTGCAGCACTCAGCGCGATCGCGTCGAGGCTCGCGTCATTCTCCTTGCCGCCCGCGCCCGTTTCGAACCCGACCTTGGCGATGCCGAGCGCACGCGACACCAGCCCCTGTTCGATGCTGACGTCCTGGATGCGGTCGAAGGGGATCGTGCGGTGCTGGCGCGACAGCACGCCGCTTTCGATCACCACCTCGTCGTCGCCGACAAGGAAGCGGAAGCGCAGCCACTGGAACCAGGCGGCCAGCAGCGAGAAGATCAGGAAAGCGCCGATCGCGGGCACGATCCACAGCCAGTTGCCGGTGAATCCCAATGCCGCGACTGCGGGCAGGAACTGCAGCGACCGCGGCCCGAGCTTGACGACCGCGAGCGCGAGCGTCGCGGGGTGCAGCCGCTGCCAGTTTGGCTCGCCCTCAATATCGGTCGAGGGAGTAGCGGGGGGCGCTGCTGCGACGTCGCTCATGCGAAGTCGGTCTGGATATGCCGGCGGATCGTCTCGCGCATCGCGGCGGCGAGGTCGGCGTGGAGTCCGGGCAGCGTCACCGTGCTGTTGTGCGTGCCCGACGTGTGGACGATCAGGTGCGACAGTCCGAACCAGCGCTCGATCGGCCCCTGCCCGACGTCGATATGCTGGACGCGCACAAAGGGGACGATCGTGTCGGTGCGGAACAGCCAGCCGCGCGCGACGCGCAGCTGTCCTTCGCCGATCCTGTACCCCCAGCGCGACACGCGGCGCGAGGGAAAGCTGACGATCACGATCGCCGCGATCACCCACGCGGCCGCGGTGATCAGCCCGTACGGTCCCCCGATATGGCGGATCAGCAGCGCGTCGAACACGCTCGCGCCGATCGCGAGCGGGATCAGGTTGAGCGCGGTCGCGATGCGGAGCACCTGCGCATAAGCGGGATTGACCGGATCGAGCCCCTCGGCGGCATTGAGCGCCTCTGCATCGAAAGGGTCGGTCGGGTGCGCGGGGGTGTCGGTCATCATTAAGCCTTTAGAGCGTGATCGTTTGAGACTGAACCACCTATATTTCCGTTCGTGTCGAGCGAAGTCGAGACACCCTTCGGGCTCGCGCTAATCCGAGGGGCATCTCGACTTCGCTCGATGAGAACGGTTTGGGTATGGTGAGGCGTCACGGGCTTCTAGGGCACAACCACATTGAAGCGCGGGTCGGCGGGCGGGTGGAGCGCGAACCACGACAGGAACGCCGCGCGGTCGCCGTCGATCCTGATCGCGCCCGACTGGAGCAACGCGGGGAACTGCGCCTGCCCCAGCATCACATCGTCGAGCGTCGCCCGGTTCATTATGATCGTCGCGGTCGGCGCGGGGTCGGTCATGCCGTACCGCGGCACCTCGACCCCGCCGCCGACGACGATCGCGACCGCTTCCTTGCTGTCGGGCAGCACGAACTGGAAGGTGCCTTTGACCGCGCTCCCTTTCGCCGCATCGAAGCGCGTCGCGAGCGCGTCGAAAAACACCGCGGTCGGGATCGCGCTGACGAACGACCGGCTCTGCCCATTGCCCGATTGGCTTTCGACCGCGGTGCCGCGCAGGCTTGCCGCGGCGGCGAGATAATAGTTCCGCCACGCCCCCGATTCGGCCTGATACCCCATCTGGTCATACGCCGAGGCGAGCGCCGCGCGCGCCGCCTTGTTGTCCGGCTGGGCAAAGACGAGCTTGTTCAACAGTTCGGCCGCCCAGCGATAATCGCCCGCCGCGACCGCCGCCTTGCCCGCGGCGAGCAATTTGTCCGCCCCGCCCGCGAGCGCGACATATTTGGGCGCCGATTGCTCGGGCGGCAGCGGGTTGAAGTTCGCGGGGTTGCCGTCCCACCAGCCGAAATAGCGCTGATAGACCGCCTTCATGTCGTGATTGACCGTCCCATAATAGCCGCGCGCACCAAAGTTCGCCGCCTGGCCGGGCGCCTCGGGGGTGACATCGGCGAGCTCGTGGAGCGTCGCCCCGCGATTGGCGAGGAACAGCGTGCGGTCGTGGACATAACGATAGATGTCGCGCTGGCTGGTCAGCAGGCCGCTCACCTCGCCCGCGCCCCAAGTCGGCCAGTGATGCGACGCCAGCGCGACCTCGGCCTTGCCGCCCCAGCGGACGAGCGCGGCGTCGATCACTTTCGACCAGTGCAGCGCGTCGCGCACCTGCGCCCCGCGAAGGGTAAGCACATTGTGCAGCGTGTGCGTAACGACCTCGGTCGTGTGCAAAGCCTTGTACGCGGGGATATAGAAGACGAATTCGGACGGCGCCTCGGTGCCGCCCGCGTCGAGGAAATCGAACGCCAGCCCGTCGATCGTCAGCGTGCCGCCTTTTTCGCCAACGGTTTCGGTCGGCTCCATATAACCGATCGTCCCCGACGACAGCTTCGGCCCCAGCCCGGTATCGACCTGTCCCGCGGGACCGGGCGCGAGGATCGACCCGAACATGTACAGCGCGCGCCGCCCCATCGCGGTGCCCGCGAGGACATTCTCCGACGTCGCTTCCTCCGAAAAGCCGTGCGGCGCGATGATGCGGATCTTCTCGCGCTTGACCTGTTCGGGGGTGACGATGCCGCCGACGCCGCCGAAATGGTCGCTGTGGCTGTGGCTGAAGATCACCGACTTGACCGGCAGCCTGCCCGATTTCGCCTCGACCGTGTCGGCAAACAATTTCCAGCTCGCCGCCGCCGCCTCTTCGGACAGCAACGGGTCGACGATAATCCACCCGCTCTTGCCGCGGATGATCGTCATCACCGAAATATCGTAACCACGGACCTGCCAGACCTTGCCCGGCACGACCTCGAACAAGCCATGCACCGCGTTCAGACGCGCCTGCCGCCACAGCGACGGATTGACCGTATCGGGCGCCGCCTTGGCGTCGAGGAAGGCGTAGGGCCGCCGGTCCCACACCGTCTTGCCGTCCTTGCCCAAAATCACCCCGCCCGGAATTTCGGTAAGCTTGCCGCGCAGCACATTGGCCTCGTCGCGCGGATCGCCCAGCGGCAGGCGCTTCGCGATCTCGGCCTGCGCGGTGCGCGTCGCCTCGCTCGCGGCGTCCTGCGCCACAGCGGCAAAGGGCAGGCCGCTGGCGAGCAGCAGGGCGGTCAGTCGGCGCATGTCATGTCTCCCCCATATTGACGGGGCAGCTTGCGCCGCGTGCCCGTGCTTGGCAAGCATCGGCGCATGACCGACGCGCTGCACCTCCTGATCGCCTGGCACAGCCGCACCGGGGGCAGCGAGGCGCTGGCGCGCGCCGCGGCGGAGGGTGCGGGAGACAGGGCGCGGCTGATTGCCGCGGCCGATGTCACGCCCGACCTGCTCATCGCCGCGGCCGGCTATCTCTTCGTCGGCCCCGAAAATCTCGCCGCGCTGTCGGGGGCGATGAAGGAGATGTTCGACCGCTGCTATTACCCCTGCCTCGGCCGGATCGAGGGCCGCCCCTATGCGACGATCATCTGCGCGGGATCGGACGGCGAAAACGCCCAGCGCCAGCTCGACCGGATCGCGACCGGCTGGCGGCTGCGGCGCGTCGCCGATCATATCATCGTCAACACCGATGCCCAGACGCCCGAAGCGATCCTCGCGACCAAGACGATAGCCGCGGATCGCCTCGCCGAAGCGCGCGATCTGGGCGCCGCGCTGGCGGAGGGACTTGCGGCGGGGATTTTCTGACAATGCCATTGATCATCCGAGCTGTATTATTTGAATAATACGGTAAGCATGGTGCACGGGTCAAGTGCCCTGCGTCGGCTTTGGGGTGTATTGTGTTGAAAAACTCCGGAGACGCATCTCGCCCAAGCCGCCTGCGTAAGAAACATATCGAGCGAGGCCGGACAGTGATCTAAAATTATACGGCGACTGGGAATGATGTAATATTTTCACTCGCTCAGATGTGTCCAAAGCCAATGACAGAGTTTTTCAACACAATAGGGTGGGAAGCGGTCGTTGCAGCAGCGAGCTGATTTCCCCTCCCGCCGGCGGGAGGGGCAGCGAGGCTTGCGAACTTGTTCGCTAGCCGCAGCGGGGTGGGCTATCGCACCGTCGCTGCCCACCCCCGACCCCTCCCGCAAGCGGGAGGGGAGATTAGTGTCCGCAACCGGTCGAAAGTGGGCGCTCCAGCGGCTGCTATGAAAAACGCGCAGAGGCGCAGAGATCGCAGAGAGGAGGCCATCGCCTTTGCGATCTCTGCGCCTCTGCGCGCTTTTTAACCGGGACAGAAGAAGCGGGATTCCCGCTTTCGCGGGAATGACCGGATTCGGTGGTCTTCAAATCCTCGTCACCCCGGACTTGATCCTGGGTCCATGACGTCAGCGTCGCTGTGGATCCCGGATCAAGTCCGGGATGACGAGGACTAGACGGGTAGCAATCGCTCGAACCCTGTCAGTGCGAGCGATGCTCGCCCTTCACCCAGCGCACGGTGCCCGACGAGGCGCGCATGACCACGGTCTCGGTCGTCATCACGCCGTCGCGGCGGCGCTTGACGCCGCGCAGCAGCGATCCGTCGGTGACACCCGTCGCGGCAAAGATCACGTCACCCTTGGCAAGGTCTTCGAGGTCGTAAACGCGGTCGAGATCGTCGATGCCCCATTTCTTCGCACGCCGCCGCTCGTCGTCGTTGCGGAACAAGAGGCGGCCCTTGAACTGGCCGCCGACGCAGCGCAGCGCGGCGGCGGCGAGCACGCCCTCGGGGGCGCCGCCCGAACCCATATAGATGTCGATATTGGTGTCGGGGTTCGTCGTCGCGATCACGCCGGCGACATCGCCGTCGGGGATCAGCGCGACGCCGCAGCCGATCGCGCGCAGTTCGGTGATGATCGCCTCGTGGCGCGGGCGGTCGAGCACGCAGACGATGATCTGTTCGGGCTTGCAGCCCTTTTCGCGCGCGACGGCTTCGACATTCTCGCGCACGCTATTGTCGAAATTGACGATGTTCGGCGAATAGCCGGCGCCGACCGCGAGCTTGTCCATATAGACGTCGGGGGCGTTGAGCAGGCAGCCTTCCTCGGCGATCGCGAGCACCGCGAGCGCGTTGGGGCCGGCCTTGGCGGTGATCGTCGTGCCTTCCAGCGGGTCGACCGCGATGTCGATCTTCGGACCCTTGCCCGGCGCATTGCCGACCTTTTCGCCGATATAGAGCATCGGCGCCTCGTCGCGCTCGCCTTCGCCGATGACGATCGTGCCGTCCATATAGAGCGTGTTGAACGCGGTGCGCATCGCCTCGACGGCGGCGGCGTCGGCTGCCTTTTCGTCGCCGCGGCCGATCAGCTTCGCCGCGGCGATCGCCGCGGCTTCGGTGACGCGCACCATTTCGAGCACGAGCACCCGGTCGAGGTTGCTGCTATTCGTCATGTCCGCCACTCTCCGTCTTTACTTGTTCCGCCGCGTGGGCATGGTGGGCGCCATATGGTCGCCCGCGCCACTTGTCGAGAACGCTTCGCCCGATTCGGTGCCGCTTTCGCCATGAGCTGTGTCGTCGTGATGACTGGGGCGATGACGGGCGCGGGACCCGCCACCGCGCAGACGCAGGGCCCGCCCGCGCCGCCGCCGCGCGATGCCGAGAACGCCGCCGCGAAGGCAAAGGAAATGGTCGACCCGATCAAGCGCTGCAAACCCGCCGATGATGGTTCGATCAACGTGTGCGGCTCCGACACCGATCTGCACCGCCTGTCGCCCGAACTGCGCGCGATCGCGAACGAAGGCCGCGAGGCACCGCCGAAGCTGCCGCGCGCCGAGGCGCAGGCGATGACGCTCGACAAGCTGCCGTACAATTGGATGTCGCTTGGCGGCCGGATGAAGCGCGGCCCCGAATATAATCCGCTCTATGAAGCGGTGAAGCGCGCGACCGATCCTGAAACGGGCACGCCACCGACGCCCGAGGAAGAACCCTAAAGCGCGAGGATCGGCATGTGCATCGGCGCGCCGACGACATGGTCCGACGCGCCGAGAATCGCGAGCGCGCTATGGATCGCACTCGCCGGACCTTCGTGGGTGACGAGCACGATCACGACGCCGCCTTCGTCTTCGCTGCCGCGCTGGATCAGGCTTTCGATCGAAACGCCCGCATCGCGCATCGCCGTCGCGATCTCGGCGAGCACGCCGATGCGGTCCTCGACGATCAGGCGGACATAATGTTTGCCGATCCGCGCCCCCGCGTCGGCGACGGGTGCCTGGTCGAGCGAATCGACCGGCATCGCAAAGGCGGGCCCATATTCGTCGCGCGCGATGTCGATGATGTCGGCGACGATCGCCGACGCCGTCGGCCCCGCGCCGGCGCCCGCGCCCTCGAAGAAGAGGCGGCCGACGAAATTGCCCTCGGCGACGACGGCGTTGAGCGCGCCCGGCACATAAGCGAGCGGGTGGTCGGCGGGGACGAGGCACGGCTGGACATGCTGGTACAAACCATTCGCATCGCGCTCGGCCATGCCGATCAGGCGGACGCGGTGGCCGAGCGCTTCGGCCTCGCGGATGTCGGCGGCGATCAGCCCGCGGATGCCGTCGGCGGTCACCGCGCCGATGTCGAGCCGTGTCCCGAAACAGAGCGCCGCGAGGATCGACAATTTGTGCGCGGCGTCGATGCCATCGACGTCGAAGGTCGGGTCGGCCTCGGCATAACCCTCGGCCTGCGCCGCGGCGAGCGCATCGGCGAAGCTCGCGCCGTTCCGCTCCATCTGCGTCAGGATATAATTGCAGGTGCCGTTGAGGATGCCATAGACGCGCGCGATCTCGTTCGCCGACGCGCCCTCGCGAATCGCCTTGATCACCGGGATGCCGCCCGCGACTGCGGCCTCATATTTCAGCGGCGTGTCTTTCTCTTCGGCGAGCCGCGCGAGGTCGAGCCCGTGATGCGCGATCATCGCCTTGTTCGCGGTGACCAGCGCCTTGCCCGCGCCGAGCGCATGGCGCGCCAGCGTCAGCGCCGGGCCGTCGGCGCCGCCGATCATCTCGACGATGACATCGACGTCTTCCGCCGCGACGAGCGCATCCATATCGTCTTCCCAGCGATAGGGCGTGAGGTCGACTCCGCGATCCTTGTGCCGGTCGCGCGCCGACAGCGCGACGATCTCGATCGCGCGCCCGGCGCGCCGCGCGATCAGGTCGCGGTTCGCCTCGAGCAGCCGCACGACCCCGCCGCCGACGACGCCAATTCCCGCGAGCGCGACACGCAGCGGCGGGCGGGGGGCGGTCGGGACGGAATAGGGCGACATGCTGGCTCCTTTTGGTGGTTCGGCAGCGCCCTATCGGCTTTCGAGGGGGAAACAAGGGGGTTCACGCGAAGACGCGAAGACGCGAAGGCGTAACGAACGCCGCGAAGCGGCCCCTATATCGGGGTGACGGCAAGACGCGACGCCGATCGGGACATTGGCCTATAGGCCAAAAATCCTTCGCGTCTTCGCGCCTTCGCGTGAAATCTCGCTACGGTCCGGCGGTCAGCTTCCCACCGGCTTGCGCGTGCGCGTGCATTCACCGAGCGCGCCGAGGATGATGCCATAGTCCGACGCCGCCTTGCGGCGATCCTCGGGGGCGGTTCCCGCCAGCTTGCTCAGCGGCAACTGGCGCGGCAATCCGCAGGCGAGCCGATACCAGGCGAGCGTATTGCGCTGCGGCACCGCCGCCGACCCATCGACGATCTCGCCGAACGCCGCCGCCCAGCGCCGCGACCCGTCGGCGGCGGTCAGGATGGTCAGCGACACGGGGTCGCCGGTGCTGGTGTTGAGGAACAGCTGCGTCTCGCCTTCGCCGGGCAGCGTGCCCGGAACGTGGAAGCCGTTCGCGACCCCGGTGATCGCGGGCGGGGCGCCGGGCTTGACCAGTTCGGTCAGCACGGCGCGCAATTGCGCCTCGGTCGCTGGATCCCATGGCAGCTGCGCATCGGGCGCGATCAGCTGGACGCTGCCGGTGCTGCTGCTTCCCGCCGTGGCGCCGGCGACAGGCCGGGCAAAGAGCAGGACGGGCTGTTTCTTCTTCAGCTTCGCCGGCTTTCCCTTCGCGTCCTGCGGCAGGTCGACGAGGTAGGAGATTCGCGCCGCGAGCGGTCCCGCGCCGCGAATCAGGCTGACAACGTCGGACTCGACATAGAATCGGGTGTGGTCCGCCGCGACTCCGGGCGCCTGGGCGGGTTTGAGCGGTGTGGCCTTATAGATACGCGCGTGCAGCGCGATCGGCGCCGCGCTCGCCAGATCGGCGATGTCGGCATAGCTGAACGGACTGGCCGCAGTCGCCGCCGGGGGCGCCTGCATCGCGGAAACGCTAGGGATTCCAAGAGTTAAGGCGAGAATGCCGGCGAGTGCGGCCGGGTGGGGGAGGCGCATGATCGTTCCACTTTCCGTCATTTATGACACCGGTATCGGCGCCTAAATCCCCATCATGGGACAAGGCACATTAACCCCTGATAAAGGGTTTGCGAATGTGCCGCCACCGCGATAGGACGGGCCGCGAAGCGTCCGGCAAAAACATAATAAGCCGAACGTAGCGCCGTCGGGTCTCGCACAACGCATCGGAAATCATCCGGGCATTTGGCAACCGAACCCGCCGGCAGGGAATTGGTGTCAGGATGATCTAGCAAGGAGCGTCGTCCCTGAATGGCTTATGGTGATAATGTCGACCCTAAAAACAGGGTAGTGGCGATTGTCTTGGTTGGTCTGCTTACAGCGGTTCTGGGCTACGGCCTGGTCAACGGCTTGAATATCAGTATCGTCAAGAAACTCGCCGAAAAATTGGATGTGGTGGACGTTGAAGAGCCGCCGCCGCCGGAGGAACCCCCGCCGCCGCCGCCGCCGGACAATAAATTGCCGCCGCCGCCGCCGGTTGTGACGCCGCCGTCGCCCATTCCGCCGCCGGTGACGACCAACACGGTCCAGTCGGTGCCGAAGGCGCCGCCGACGCCGCCCCCGCCCGTCTATACGCCGCCGGCACCGCCGGCGCCGCCGCCGACGCCCGATATGAGCGCCGCCGGTACGCCGAAGGGCAACCCGGGTCGCTGGGCGACGAATGACGACTATCCGGCCCGTGCGATGCGCGAAGAGCGCGAAGGTACGGCTGGCTTCCGCGTCACCTATGGTGCCGATGGCCGCATCACGTCATGCGATATCACGGCGTCGAGCGGTCACGCCGATCTCGATGCCGAAACCTGCAAGCTTATCACGCGCCGTGGCCGGTTCAATCCGGGCAAGGATCGCGCGGGTAACCCCGTGGGCGGCAGCTACAGCAATCGTATCCGTTGGCAGATTCCGCGCTGATCGCGCGACCGGATCTGTGTTTCGAACTTATCGAATATTTTGAGAGGGATTTTCCAGTATGTTTAATCTGATCGCAAATGCCGCCGCTGCGGCAGCACCGGCCCACGAAGCGGGGCTCAGCCTGATGCCCGCTGCGATGTGCGTGAAGGAAGAAGGCGCGAGCCCCTATGGTCTCGTCCCCGCGCTGTGCGAAGGCGGCATCGTCTCGCAGGTCACCTTCCTCGTCCTGCTGATCATGTTCGTCGGCACGCTCTACATCCTGTTCACCAAGCTGTTCGAACAGAATAAGGTGATGAACCAGGGCAAGGCCGTCGATGCCAACTTCTGGCGCGCCCCGACGCTCGCTGATGGCGCCGCGAAGCTCGAAAAGAACAGCGCTTATCGTCAGGTCGTCGAAGACGGTCTGCGCGCCAACGAAGAGCATAACAAGCTCGCCAACCCCGTCGAAGCCCATGACTGGATGCACGGCACGCTCGAGCGTTCGCAGAACCACATCAACTCGAAACTGAACTCGGGCCTCGCCTTCCTCGCGACCGTCGGTTCGACCGCACCGTTCGTCGGTCTGTTCGGTACCGTTATCGGTATTCTTCGCGCCCTCGTGAAGATCGGTGCGTCGGGCCAGGCTTCGATCGACACCGTCGCCGGTCCGGTCGGTGAAGCTCTGATCATGACCGCCATCGGTCTGATCGTGGCCGTTCCCGCCGTGCTCGCGTTCAACTGGCTCCAGAGCCGCAACAAGTCGATCGCGCGCCGTCTGTCGACCTTCTCGAACGACGTGCTCGGCTCGATCATGTCGAACGGCCAGGTGAAGCCGGCTTCGATCGCTCCGGCGAAGGCAGCTGCTCCGGCCGCGGCACCGAAGAAGGCCTGATTGGTCTCCTGGACCCCCGCCTTGTCGTTGCGTGGCGAGTCGCCGCATGGCGAAAGGCGGGGTCCGTTGGACAGGGAAGGCGGGCTCAAGGCACGCCGTCCCGATGTCCGTGACAGAAATTTTGTGACAGGATGCTAATCCTATGGCGATGAGTGTAGGCGACAAGGGTGGCGAAGACGCCCCGATGTCCGAAATCAACACGACTCCGCTCGTGGACATCATGCTTGTGTTGCTCATCATCTTCCTCATCACGGTTCCCGTGGTGTTGGAGACGGTGAACCTGAAACTGCCCGACGTGGCGTTTGAGGTGACGACGACGAAGCCTGAGAATGTGCTGCTTTCGATCCGTTCGGCTGACACCGACGGCGATGGCGAGCCCAACCCCGAGAGCACGGCGTGTGAAGTATATTGGGGCCAGACCCCGGTGGATTCGAAGCAGTTGCTGGAACGTGGACAAAAGAAGCTCGAGCAGCTGCTCGAGGATATCGGCGGTCCGCAGAATATCACCGAGGAAAATTTCCCCGAAGTGCACATCCGCGGCGACGTCAACACGCCGTACCAGTGCATCGGTGGCGTGATCTACACGATGCAATATGCCGGCTTCCAGAAGATCGGGTTCATTTCGGAACCGGCTCCTGGTTCGGGTACGGTGGGCCGCCTGTAAGGGCGCGCTCCGTTTAGGAACGAAGGAATAATCGCATGTCCATGGCAGTTGGAGATCGGGACGAAAATGAACCGATGATGGACATGAACACGACGCCGTTGATCGACGTCATGCTCGTGCTCCTCATCATGTTCATCATCACCATCCCGGTCCAGACCCACGCGGTGAAGATCGACCTGCCGGTCCCGACCGACAGCCAGAGCAATGTCGACCCCGAAAAGAACAAGGTGATGATCGATCCCGCGGGAACGATCACCTGGAACGGTTCGCCGGTCGATCTCGCTCAGCTGGCGCAGTATCTGGAACAGACCAAGGCGCTGCCGGTCGAACCCGAACTGCAGGTCCAGCCCGACCCCTATGCACGCTATATCGTCGTCGACAATGTCATGGCGGTGATCAAGCGCAGCGGCGTCGGCAAGCTGGGCTTCGTCGGCAACGAGCAATACGCCCGCGTCTTCTGATCTTCTGATCGAAGCCGTCAGGCAAAAAAAAGGGGCCGCGAAGCAATTCGCGGCCCCTTTTTTTGTCCGATAGGGTTAAATGACCGAAAACGACCATTCCCCGTCATCCCCGCGAAGGCGGGAATGACGAAGTTAGGTGAGAACGTCGGCTTCCCATCCTAAAGCAGACTTATCCCCTTGGAACCGGCGGCGATTGCGGGCATCACCGGCGAACCGGGATCGAAACGCGCCGCCGTGACGTTCTGATTTCAAACCTTGCAACAGGGAGCAGCAAGATGACGATGGGTTCGCACCGTAAACAGATCATGGCCCAGGGGGCCGTCGTCCTCGGGGCGCTGGCGCTCGCCGGCTGCGCGGGGATGGGCAAGAAAGCGGCGACGACGATGCCCGCCCCCGATGCCTATGCGCAGCTCTATGACAATAAGGGCGCCGACCGCGGCCGCGCCGACATCTATCGCGACACGACGGGTCTCCGCGTCGAACTCGTCGCGCGCGGCTTCGCGCCGGGCACTTACGGCATGCACGCCCATGCCGTCGGCCAGTGCAACGCGCCCGATTTCGCGAGCGCGGGCCCGCACTGGAATCCGACCGGCGTCCAGCACGGCCGCGACAATCCGATGGGCGCCCACCACGGCGACCTTCCCAACCTCGTGATCGAGCCCGACCAGATTGGCCGCGCGACCTTGCGCCTCGTCGGCTCGCGCTTCGAGGGTGACGGCGCGCTGCTCGACGCCGACGGCGCGGCTTTCGTGATCCACGCCGGACCCGACGATTACAAGACCGACCCCAGCGGCAACAGCGGCGGGCGCGTCGCATGCGGCGTGATCGTCAAAGAGGCCGCGAAGTAAGCGCCGCTTCCGCTCCTTCGCTTCCATCGGGGCTGACGGAGGCGGATCTCGAACATCCATTGATTATCGACGGCGGGCGTCCGGGCCGAAGGGTCAGGCGCCCGCGGCGCGTTCGGCGATCGTCGCCTCGGCCTCCGGCACCGCGCGATAGGCATAGAGCAGCAGGCCGAGCGCGATCGGCGCGACGCCGATCAGCGACAGGATGCCCGTGCGCAGATCGCCGACCGGCTTGCCATCGACGATCGTCCCCGCCAGATCGGAAATCTGCCCGACCATATAGGGGCCGAACGATAGCCCGACCAAGGTGGTGCCGAGGAAGAAGGCGGCGGTCGCCGTGCCGCGCATCCGCGGCAGCACCAGATCCTGCGTCGTCGCCGCAGCGGCGCCGAGCGCGGTCGCGCCGAACATGCCCGCGAGGAAATTCATCGCGTAGAAAAGCGTCGCATTTTCGGTCGTGTAGCCGATCCAGATCGGAATGATCGGTGCGACGACGCCGAAGATGATCATCAGGACGCGGCCCGCGGGATTTTTCGCCCGCAGATGATCGGCGAGGCGGCCGCCGAGAATCACGCCGACAAAGCCGGCGAGGGCACCGTTCGCGCCGAGGATGAAGGCGAGTTCCTGCTTGGGTAGGCCGAGAACGATTTCGGCATAGGGCGCCGACCAGAAGGCGAGCGCATAGGCGGCGAGCGCGACGAGGCCATATCCCAGCGTCGTGCAGATGAAGGCCGGGGTGCCCCAGATCAGCCGGAAGGTTGCGGGATCGCTCGCGCGCAGCGCGCTTGCCCAGGAAAAGACCGCATAATAGCCGAGCGCGACCGCCGACCATTGCGGGAAATTGCCCGTCAGGCGGATCATCCACCAAGCGAAGGCAGCGATGGCGGCGGCAAAGCCGATGTTGATCGCCAGCGCCACGGGGCCGCGCTTTGCGGCGCCCCATAGCGTCAGCGGCGGCACGATCATCGACAGATCCTTGCCGAACTCGCGAAAGGGGCTCGGCGAACTCGGGCTCGCAACGCCGTCCATCGCGCCGCGCACCGGTTCGCGCAGGCTGGCGACCCAGAGCGCGAGAAGCAGACCGGGGATGCCGACCGCGAGGAAGGCCGCCTGCCAGCCGACCAGCCCTATCGGCCCGCCGGCGGGATAGGTCTTGTTCCATGCCTCGACGATCAGCGCGCCGATGAACAGCGACACGCCGCCGCCGAGGTAGAGCCCCGACGAATAGATGGCGAGCGCGGTCGCTTTTTGCCGCTTGGGGAAATAGTCGGAGATCAGCGAATAGGCGGTCGGGCTCGCGGTCGCCTCGCCGACGCCGACGCCCATGCGCGCGAACGTCAGGCTGAGCTGATTATAGGCGAAGCCCGACAGCGCCGTCATCGCCGACCACAGGGTCAGCCCGATCGACAGCAATTTCACGCGGTTCCAATTATCGGCGAGACGGCCGAGGGGGATGCCGAACAGCGCATAGAAAACGGCGAAGGCCGCGCCGCCGAGGAAGCCCATATCGCCGTCGGAGAGGCCGAGGTCGGCCTTGATGTCGACCGCGAGGATACTGATGATCTGCCGGTCGATGAAATTGAGGATATAGACGACGACGAGCACCGACAGGACGTACCAGCTATATCCGGTGGCTTTTGGTTCGGCCGAAACCGGCGCACCGGACGTGACATTCTCGCTGACGGTCTCGGCCATCTGGCAACCCTCTCCCTGACCCATTATCTGTTGTGGCTCATGGCTAGCAGAGCCGGACGAAGGCGCAAGTTGAAAGTCGGTTCAACTTTATGGAGAACATGGTCGATATGCGCAACGATAGAGCAATTGCCGGGCCCGCGATCCTCTTCCTCTGCCTCGGCAATATCTGCCGCTCGCCGCTCGCCGAGGGCGCCGCGCGCGCCGCCTTCGCCCGCGCCGGCATCGACGCGACGCTCGATTCGGCGGGAACCGGCGACTGGCACGTCGGCCACGCCCCCGATGCCCGCGCGCAGGCCGAAGCGCGCCGCCGCGGCGTCGACATTTCGGCGCTGCGTGGCCGTCAGCTCCGCCGCGCCGATTTCTATGATTTCGACCTGATCCTCGCCGCCGATGCGAGTAATTTGCAGGGCGCCCGCGCGATCCGTCCCGCCGACGCGACCGCCGAGCTCAAGCTGATGCTCGATCTGCTGCCGGAACGCGGCGGGGAGGGCGTCACCGATCCCTATTATGGCGAAGACGACGGCTTTGCCGCGACGTGGGACGATGTCGATGCGGTCGCGGCGGCGCTCGTTGCCGAATTTTCGCCGCCCAAAGGATAACGCGCCACCGGATGATAGCGCGAGCCGCCACGGCCGAGCTCGCTTTCATACAGCGTGACATGGCCGAATTCGAACGCCGGGCTGGCAAGGCCGCCGTTCAGCGCCAGGAACGACGCGACCGGACCCGATCCACGGTTCAGCCGCGCGAGCGTGACGTGCGGAACAAACGCCCGCGTCTCGGGCGCGATGCCGACGCGCGCGAGGAGCTGGTCGACCTTGCGGTGCAGCGCCGCGAGCGGCTCATGCGGCTCGACCCCGGCCCAGATCATATGCGGCCGGCCTTGCCGTTCGAACAGGCCCACGCCCGCTATTCGCGCCGTAACCCCCGGCGCATAGAGCGCGCCGAGCGCCGCCGCGATGTCCTCGGCCATATGGCGATCGACCTCGCCAATGAAACGCAAGGTCAGGTGGAGCTGCTCGTCATTTTGCCAGCGCGTGCCCGAGACGCCGTGCATCGCGGCGAGCAATATGTCGCGGACCGGACGCGGGGGGCGCAGCGCGACGAACAGGCGGTGCGTAGACATGGCGGGCAGCATAGAGGGCGGGGTTTCGCATCGCGACCCCCTAACCGCCGGGGAGGCAATAATATTGCTCTTGTCCGGTTTCGCTTGAAACAGGAGGGGAAACGCCCGATATTACTGCCTACGGCCGGTATGGGCTGGCCGGTGATGGAGTAATGACAATGGCGAATTGGAACGACCCCAATGTGGCGGCTTCCGGTTTTGGTGCCGGCGCGAACGCAATGGACCAGGCTGTCGATGCCGGCCTGCGGTCGTACATGCTGTCGGTTTACAACTATATGGGCTCGGGCGTGCTGCTGACCGGCATCGTCGCGATGCTGGCGTACAACAGCGGCTTCACCCAGTCGCTGATCGGCAGCCCGCTGATGTGGGTGGTGGCGCTGGCGCCGCTGGCCTTCGTGCTGGTGCTGAGCTTCGGGATCAACAAGCTGTCGACCACGGCGGCGCAGACGCTGTTCTGGGTCTATGCCGCAGTGATGGGTCTGTCGATGTCGACGATCTTCCTCGCCTTTACGACGACGTCGATCGCAACGACCTTCTTCGCGACCGCGGCGGCCTTCCTTGGCCTTAGCCTTTACGGCTACACGACCAAGAAGGATCTGTCGGGCTTCGGCACCTTCCTGATCATGGGCGTCGTCGGCATCCTCGTCGCGATGGTGATCAACCTGTTCGTGCAGTCGAGCGCGCTCAGCCTTGCGATCAGCGTGATCGGCGTGCTGCTCTTTGCGGGCCTCACCGCCTATGACACGCAGAAGATCAAGAGCATGTATTTCTATGTCCGCGGGACCGATTTTGTCGGCAAGTCGGTGATCATGGGCGCACTGACGCTCTATCTCGACTTCGTCAACATGTTCACCTTCCTGCTCAACCTGATGGGCAACCGCGAATAAGCGGAACGGACGGAAACGAAACAAGGGAGCCCGGCGAAGCGATTCGCCGGGCTCTTTCTTTATGGGGCGGGGGATCGGCATGATTCGCATCGGAATGCTCGCGGTCGCCGCAATCCTGGCTTCACCGTCCGCCCATGCCGCCGAGGAGCGGGAGCCGAGCTGCCTCGTGGCGCGGCCAGCGGGCGGCGACCTCGCGGCCTTTGCCGCCACCTTCTTTCCCAAGGCAAGCCTCGCCGATCCCGACCTGGTGGTGCGCGACGATTTCGCTTTCACCCTCTGGTCCGAAGGGCTGCGCGGGCGGCACCTGACCGGCACCCAGATGCGCCATGCGCTGGCCGGGCTGACCGCGATCGCCGGCGGCCCCGACGATGCCGGTGGTTTTCGCCGTCCCTTCGCCGCGCTTGCCCTATCCGAAGTGGCGCGAGCCGATCGGGTCGAGCCACGCCTTCCGCCCGCGCATCGCAGGAAGCGCGACGTCGCGGAGAAAGGTCAGCGCCCCATCGGCGGGATAGGGCCAGGGGACCAGGGGATTCAAATGGCGCACGATCTGCCATTGCAGGAAAATGGCCTGAATGGCGGAATGATCTTCCAGAACCAGCGGCCGAAGCAGGAGTGTTTCGGTCGCGAGGTCCGGAAATGGTGACGTCATTGCGCAGCCTGCATCTCGGCGATCAGCGCATTGTCGATCTCCTTGGCGCGCTTGTACGCCGCGCGCTCGCGAAGCGGGGCGACATAGGCTTCGAACGCCGGGCGCGACGCGATGGTGCCGAACTGCAGTCCCCAGTCGATCTGGCTGCCGACATAGACGTCGGCGGCGCTGAAACGGTCGCCCGCGACATAGGCTTTACCCGCCACCGCGCTTTCGAGCGCATCGAGCGCTGCGGGTAGCGAACCGAAGCCCGCCATGCGCTGCTGATCGGCATCGGGTTCGACGCCGAAATGCTTGGCGGTGATCGCCTGCTCGACGGGCCCTGATGTAAAGAAGAGCCAGCGATAATAGTCCGCGCGGTCGGCGACATCGGGGGCGAGGCCGGCTTCGGGGAAGGCGTCGGCCAGATAGGCGCAGATCGCGGCGCATTCGGTGACGATTTTGCCGTCATGGACCACCGCCGGAACCTTGCCCATCGGATTGATCGCCAGATAGGCGTCGTCCTTCATCGTCGTGCCATAATCGAGGATGCGCGGTTCATAGGGCGCGCCGACCTCTTCGAGCATCCAGCGGACGATCTGCCCGCGCGACATCGGATTGGTAAAGAAAATCAGGTCTTCGGCCATCGCGCTTCTCCCATGCGTTTCGATTCGGGCGTGAACATATCAAGAACATTGTCCGACTGCCAGCGGGCTTGTTTTGTCACCATTCGCAGCTAAGGCAAAGGCATGAGCGACGAACGCATCTGGACCGCCGCCGTGCTGGTGATCGGCGACGAGATTCTCTCGGGCCGCACGCAGGACAAGAATGTCGCGCAGATTGCGACCTGGCTCGAAGTGCAGGGGATTCGCCTGCGCGAAGTGCGCATCGTTCCCGATGTCGAGGACGAAATCGTCGATGCGCTGAACGCGATCCGCGCGCGCTACGACTATGTCTTCACCACCGGCGGGATCGGCCCGACGCACGACGACATCACGGTCGATGCGGTGGCGAAGGCGCTCGGCGTCGTCGTCGTCATCCACCCAGCGGCGCGCGCGATCCTCGAAAATTATTATACCGCGCGCGGTAGCGAGCTGACCGAGGCGCGGCTGCGCATGGCGCGGGTGCCCGACGGTGCCGACCTGATCCCCAATCGCATGTCGGGCGCGCCGGGCATCCGCATCGGCAATCTCTTCGTGATGGCGGGGGTGCCGCACATCACCGCGGGCATGCTCGACGCGCTGACCGGCGAGCTTGAGGGCGGGGCACCGCTCGTCGCGCACACGATCGGTGCGTGGGCGCCCGAAAGCGAGATCGCCGACCTGCTGCGCCAAGGCGAGAAGGACTATCCGGGGATTGCGATTGGTAGCTATCCCTTCTTTCGCGATGGCAAGATCGGCGCCAATTTCGTCATCCGTTCGACCGATGGCGATCGGGTCGCGGCATGCGTTGGGGCGTTGATCGCGGGCTTCGAAGCGCTCGGCTATGCGGTGACCGACGGCGGCATCTGATCGGCCGCATCATCGTCGCTCGTCCGCGTCGCACGCGGCAGGCGGCGGAGCATCAGGATCGCGAGCAGGCCAAAGATCGCCGCGACGACAAAGGCCGCACCCGGGAAATGCACCGGCGCGTCGTCGGCGGTAAAATAGGCCATCGTTCCGGTCAGCAGCAGCGGCGCAAAAAGCTGGCCAAGCCCCATCGCCATCGCCGAAATCCCTTGCACTTCGCCCTGCGTTGCGGCGGTGGCGCGGCGCGACATCATCGCCATCAGCGACGGCTGCACCGGCGCCTGCAACGCGACGGGGATCAGCAGCAGGAAGGCGCCCCAGGTCGAGGTGGTGAAGGCGTAGCCGATATAGACGGCGACCGCGACGAGGATGCCGAGCGTCGCCGCGTCGCGCTCGCCAAAACGCGCGACCGCAGGGCCGACGACAAAAACCTGGCCGAGCGCGATCATCACCCCGACCGCGGCGAGGCTTGCACCGATCATCCCCGGCGTCCAGCCGAGCTGGGCTATACAATAAAAGCTCCACGTCATCGGATAGACGAGGCTGGCGATCTGCCAGAGCACGAGCACCCCCGCGACGCCGTCCATGCCGGGCAGCGCGCGCATCGTCTTCCACGCGCCGAGCGGATTGGCGCGGCGCCAGTCGAACGCGCGGCGGCGTTCGGGCGGCAGCGTTTCGGGGAAGATGAAATAGCCATAGAGCATATTGGCGGCGGCGAGGATCGCGGCCGCCACGAACGGCGCGCGCGGGCTGATCTCGCCGAGGAAGCCGCCGATCGCCGGCCCCGCGACGAACCCGATGCCGAACGCTGCGCCGACGAAGCCGAAATTGCGCGCGCGCTCCTCGGGCTTGGTGATGTCGGCGATCGCCGCCTGCGCCGCGGCGTAGCTGCTTCCAAAAATGCCCGACAGCGCGCGGGCCACGAACAGCCAGGGCAAAGTCTGAACGATCGTCAGCAGCGCATAGTCGATCGCAAGCCCGCCGAGCGCGAGGAGCAGCACGCGCCGCCGCCCGAAATGATCGGACAGATTGCCGAGCACGGGCGAGGCGAGAAAGGTCGCGACCGCCATGACCAGCCCAATCCACGCGCCGATCTCGATCGCTTCGGCCAAGTCGATGCGGCCGACCTCCATCACGAGCTGCGGCAGCACCGGCATGATGATGCCGAAACCGACCGCATCCATGAAGATCGTCGCGACGATGAACGGGATGGTCCGCGTCGGCGTCACTTGCTCTTTCTTTCTGCTGTCCCTAGCGCCACCGAACCCTCCCTCATGCGTTGCCGATAGATGAAACTCGAAATTTCCGCCTCCCTAAATTACCGCTTGTCCGAGCCCGTCGACCTGATGCTGCAGATCGAGGCCGCGAACGGGCATGGCCAGCGCGTGCTCAACGCGTCGCTCGACGTCGGCGCGCCCGAATTTGTCGCGCGCGTTCCGGCGCAGGACGGCATCTGCGAGCCGATCTGGCTGCGCGCTGAGGGAAGCCTGCGCGCCGAATATCGCGCGCTGGTCGAGATCGACCGGCCCGATACCGACTTCCGCGCGCTCGCCGCGGTGCCGCTGCACCGGCTCCCGGCCGGGGCGATCCCCTATCTTAACGAATCGCGCTATTGCCCGTCGAACAAGTTCCACGCCTTCGTCGAGCGCCGCTTCGGCGATCATGAGGGCGGCGCGAAGATCGGCCGGATGCGCGACTGGATCGAAAGCCGCTTCACCTATGTCTCGGGGTCGAGCGATGCCGAGACGGGCGCGCTCGACAGCTTTGTCGAACGCCGCGGTGTGTGCCGTGACTATGCGCATGTGATGATCGCGCTCGCGCGCGCCGCGCATATCCCGGCACGCATGGCGAGCGCCTATGCGCTCCGCGTCGCGCCGCAGGATTTCCACGCCGTCGCTGAGGTCTATCTCGACGGCGACTGGCACCTCGTCGATGCGACCGGCATGGCGAGCGCGTCCGAGATGGCGCGCATTTGCGTTGGGCGCGACGCCGCCGACATATCGTTCCTGACCGCGTACCGCGATATCGCGTTTGTCAGTCAGTCGGTGAAGGTGCAGCGCGTCGAGAGCTGAGGGGCCGTCGTGGCAAAACCACGCCGTCGATCCTCGCTGCGCGAGGTCGGCCGGACTTTCGCTTGTCGCAATTTAGCGGGGCTAAATCGCCGCGAAAGTCTGGAGCGGGTGAAGGGAATCGAACCCTCGTCACTTGCTTGGGAAGCAAAAGCTCTACCATTGAGCTACACCCGCACTCGGCAACGACCGATAGGCGGCCTTTGCCGTCATCCGCGTCGCGGGTCAATCCTTTGCTGGCAGCGCGGCGTCAGCGCGCCGATTCGCAGATCGTCTCCATCGCGACAAAGGTCGAGGTGCTCGCGACATGCGGCAGGCTCGAGATTTTTTCGCCCAGCACGATCCGGTAACGGCGGATATCGGGGGTGCGCACCTTGAGCAGATAGTCGAAGCTGCTCGCGATCATGTGGCATTCCTCGACCTCGGGAATCTGCCGCACCGCCATGTTGAACTGCATCAGTGCATCCTCGCGCGTGTCCGACAGCTTCACCTCGGTGAAGGCGACATGGTCGAGCCCGACCTTGGCCGGATCGACGATCGCGCGAAAGCCGACGATCAGGCCGCTGTCGACAAGGCGCTTCACGCGCTGCTGGCACGGCGTTTTCGAGAGACCGACCTGTAACGCGAGTTCGGTAAAGGTGATCCTTCCATCGCGGCCCAGAATCGCGAGGATCTTGCGATCGAACTCGTCCAGTTCGACTGTCGATGAGGAGTTTTTCATATATATCGACTAAGATTGATCTTAAACTTGGTCAATTCATATATGAAATCCGACAAAACAAGTCTGATCGACTTTCGGCAATATGGTATCAGGCGGCATGACCCAGAGCCCCGACCGCGCGCCCATTCGCGCCCTCGCCCGCCGCAGCGAATCCGACATCGTCGCCGAGCTGCGTGCCGCCCTTGCAGCCTCTTCGGCCAGCGTCGAAGCCGTCACACGGCGCGGGCTCGAACTGATCCGCAAGGCGAAGGCCGAGGGCGAGCGCGAGACGCTCGTCGCGCAGTTGATGAACCGATATCGCCTCTCGACCGAGGAAGGCGTCGTGCTGATGTGCCTCGCCGAGGCGCTGCTCCGCGTTCCCGACAATGCGACCGCCAATGCGCTGATCCGCGACAAGATCGCCGGGCGCCACTGGAAGGATGGCGAGGATGAGGACAGCCCGCTGATCGTCGCTCTGTCGTCGCGCGGGCTGTCGCTCGGCTCGGCGACGCTGATGCTCGATGCGATGGGCAGCCGGGCGAACCCGCTGACCTTGCTCAAATCGATGGTCCGCCGCTCGGGCGAGCCGGTGATTCGCCAGGCGGCGCTCGCGGCGATGAAGATGCTCGGCCAGCAATTCGTGATGGGCGAGACGATCGACGCCGCGGTCAAGCGCGCCGACAAGGAAAAGTCCGAACTCGCAAGCTTCGACATGCTCGGCGAAGCCGCCCGCACCGCCGAAGATGCGCAGCGCTATTATGAGAGCTATGCCAATGCCATCGCGCGCATCGGCAAGGCGGCGAAGCCGGGCGATCCGCACGCCAATCACGGCATTTCGATCAAGCTGTCGGCGCTCCATCCGCGTTATGAATATCTGCAGCACGCGCGCGTGATAGGCGAACTGGTGCCGAAGGTGATCGAGCTCGCGAAGGCCGCGCGCGCGGTGAATATCCCGCTGATGATCGACGCCGAGGAAACCGACCGCCTCGAACCGCATATGGACGTGTTCGGGGCGTTGATCGACGCGGGGATCGCCGACGGCTGGACCGGGCTCGGTATCGTGATCCAAGCGTATCAGAAGCGCGCGCCGGCGGTGATCGACTGGCTCGCGAACCGTGCCCGAACGCGCGGGGTCAAGCTGTCGATGCGCCTCGTCAAGGGCGCCTATTGGGACACCGAGATCAAGCGCGCGCAGACGCTGGGCCTCGGCGATTTTCCAGTGTTCACGGCGAAGTTGCACACCGACCTCAACTATATGCGCTGCGCCCAGCTGCTGCGCGAGTGCCAGGATTGCATCTATCCGGCCTTCGCGAGCCACAACGCAATGACGCTCGCCTTTGTCTCCGAACTCTTCGCGGGCGCCGATTACGAGCTGCAGCGGCTGCACGGCATGGGTGAGGGCGCGCATGACGCGCTCGTCGCGCTATTCCCGCCGCCGCGCCCGGTGCGCGTCTATGCGCCGGTCGGCACGCACCGCGACCTGCTCGCCTATCTCGTCCGCCGCCTGCTCGAAAATGGCGCGAACTCCAGCTTCGTGCATCAATTCTCCGACCCCGGCGTCACTGCCGAACAGCTCGCGGTCGATCCGCGTAGCGTTGCGAGTGCGGCGTCGCCCGCCATCGCGACCGGCCTCGGCCTCTTCGATCCCTTACGACGCAATTCGCGCGGCTATGATCTCGGCGATCCGGGCGTGCCCGAGGCGCTGGTGTCGGCGATCGGCGCGGCGCGGCGGAGCGACCTGGTCGCGGCGCCAATCGTCGGCGGTGCCCCGCGAAAGGGCAAGGCCGAGCCAGTGCGCAATCCCGCAACGGGCGCCGTCGTGGGGCAAGTGATCGAGGCCGACGCCGCCACCGTCGCCGATGCCGTCGCCGCGGCGCGCAAGGCGCAGGGAGACTGGAGCCTCGCGGGCGGGGCTTTCCGCGCTGAACGGCTCGAACGCGCCGCCGACTTGCTCGAAGAACATGACGCGCTCTTCCTCGGCCTCGCGATCGACGAGGCCGGCAAAACGCTCGTCGATGCGATCGCCGAAGTGCGCGAGGCGGTCGATTTCCTCCGCTATTATGCCGCGCAGGCGCGCGCCGATTTCACTTATCCGGTGGCGCTGCCCGGTCCGACTGGCGAGCGCAACGAACTGATGCTTGAGGGCAAGGGCGTGTTCGTGTGCATCAGCCCGTGGAACTTCCCGCTCGCGATCTTCCTGGGGCAGGTGTCGGCGGCGCTCGCCGCGGGCAACAGCGTACTCGCCAAACCCGCCGAACAGACGCCGCTGATCGCGCATGCCGCGGTCGAACTGCTGCTCGAAGCCGGCATCCCCGGCGACGTGCTTGCGTTTCTTCCCGGCCGCGGCGAGACCGTCGGCGCGGCGCTGACGGGCAACGACGACATCATCGGCGTCGCCTTCACCGGATCGACCGAGGTCGCACGGATGATCAATCGCAGCCTCGCCGGACGCGACGGCCCGATCGCGACGCTGATCGCCGAGACCGGCGGCGCCAACGCGATGATCGTCGATTCGACCGCGCTGCCCGAACAGGTCGCGCGCGACGCCGTCGCCAGTGCCTTCCAGTCGGCGGGGCAGCGCTGTTCGGCGCTGCGCCTGCTTTGCGTACAGGAAGATGTCGCCGACACGATGATCGAGATGGTCGCGGGTGCGATGGCCGAACTTAACGTCGGCGATCCGTCGATCCTCTCCACGGATGTCGGCCCGATCATCGACGATGAGGCGCGGGCGAATATCGCCGCCTATGTCGCCGAAGCGCGGGCAGCAGGACGCGTGATTGCCGAAGCCGGGCGGACGAATCTGCCCGCGGAGGGTCATTTCGTGCCGCCCGTGGCGATCCGGCTCGACCATGTCACCGACCTCAAGCGTGAGATTTTCGGGCCCGTGCTGCATGTTGCGACGTGGAAGGGCGGTGAACTCGACGCGCTGATCGATGCGATCAACGCCTCGGGTTACGGCCTGACATTGGGCGTCCATACACGCATCGACGGTGTGGCCGCCCACATTGCTGCGCGCGCGCAGGTCGGTAATGTCTATGTGAACCGCAACCAGATCGGCGCGATTGTCGGATCGCAGCCGTTCGGCGGGCGCGGTCTGTCGGGGACCGGTCCCAAGGCCGGCGGCCCGCATTATCTGCACCGCTTTGCCGAGGAAAAATCGATCTCGACCGACATCACCGCGGCGGGCGGCAATGCGGCGTTGATGGCGGGTTAAGTCCGGCGCTGGCTGATGCGCGGTGGCTTCGGCAACCCGCGCGTCAGCCGGTCAGCTCTGACCACGAGGCCCGATACAGAGTGGACAACTGTCCCGGGCAAATACGTCCGAAAGCGTCTCGCGGCAAAAATGCCGCGGCGACCCTATGTTCTGGTTGCCCCCCGCAGCGATGACGGCGTACCGCGTTCCGGGCCGCGCGCCAACGGGAATTTTTACGCACCCGGCACGCCGAGCAGCTGCGCCTGCGCCTTCAACCGTCCCGCCGCCGCAGGGTTGGCCGCCATCCCGTCCTTCAGCGCCTGCGCGGCTTTCGCCGTCTCGCCCAGTGTCATGCGGCTGCGCATCAGCATGATCCAGCGGTCGACGTCGGCGGGATTGGCTTTCAGCTTGGCCTCAAGCCCGCTCACCATGCCCTCGATCATCTGGTCCTGCTGACCTTTGGGCAGCTGCGACGCCGCTTCCATGTCGGCGCGGCTCGGTCCCGGAATCGCGCGTGCGGCAACCGGCATCTCGTTGGCGGTCAGCGCCCGCGCCTCTGTGCTCGCGAGCCGTGCGGCGACGTCGATCTTGTGGATCTTTCCGACCTGTTCGATCGTGCGGCGGAGGTCCGCCTCCCACGGCGCGCCCTGCGGCGTGTCGGCGAGCAGCGCGAACCAGTCTTCGATCGCGCCCTCGTGATCTCCGCCAATATCCTTTTTCACCGCGAGGAAATAGCGCGCGCGCGGATCCTTGGCGTCGAGCGCGATCGCCTTGTTGAACGCGTCTAGTCCGGCGGCGGGCATCGGGTCGCTGTCGCTTCCCATCACCCGCGCCTCGCCCAGCGCCGACCAAAGACCCGCCGAATCGGGCGAAAGCGCGACCGCTTTCTCATACGCCGTGGCCGCACCCGCGAAATCGCTCAAGTCGAATCGCGCCGCGCCGAGCGCGGTCCAGGCTTCGGCACTGTTCGGTTCACGCTTCGTGCGCGCCTCCAGCTCGGCGAGCTGGTCGGACGGCGCGCCTATTCCCTGCGTTGCGGGATCGGGCGCCGCGGGGCCGGAATCGCGCCAGATCGCATAGCCGATCGCGGCCGCCAGCAATAGGAAGGCGGCGATCAGGATCGCCCTGTTGGTGCCCGTCATGCCCCCTGTCGTGCTGTTCGCCATCTTGTTGCTCTCGCTCATTTTTGCCCCTCTTGTGCGCGGCAGGAAAAATACGGCCTGTGCGCGCAGTCATATTGCCTTTGCTTGGCGATGGTGTAGCCTTTGGCATACAAGGTCGGTCAACGATAAAATCGTCAGGGGTCGCACCGGCTTTCCCAGTCATACAGGGGAGGGGTGCATGGCAGTTTCGGATCACGTCGACTTTTCGACGTTCATGGAAGGCGTGAAAAAGCGCAACCCGGGTCAGCCCGAGTTCGTCCAGGCGGTGCAGGAGGTGTCGGAGGACATCTTCGATTTCATCGCCGACAAGGAAGAATATCACGCGCAGCAGATATTGCGCCGCATTGCCGAACCCGACCGCGTCGTGTCCTTCCGCGTCTGCTGGGAAGACGACAACGGCAATATCCGCGTTCAGCGCGGCTGGCGCGTTCAGAACAACAATGCCATCGGGCCGTACAAGGGCGGCATCCGCTTTCACCCGAGCGTCACCGAAAGCGTGCTCAAATTCCTCGCGTTCGAACAGACGTTCAAGAATGCGCTGACCGGGCTGCCGATGGGCGGCGGCAAGGGCGGGTCGAACTTCAACCCCAAGGGCAAGAGCGTGCGCGAGATCATGCGCTTCTGCCAAAGCTTCATGACCGAGCTGTATCGTCACATCGGCGCCGACATCGACGTGCCCGCGGGCGACATCGGCGTCGGCGGCCGCGAAATCGGCTTCATGTTCGGCCAGTATAAGCGGATCACCAACGAGTTCACCGGGGTGCTGACGGGCAAGGGGCTCGAATGGGGCGGCTCGCTGATCCGTACCGAGGCGACGGGTTATGGCGCGGTCTATTTCCTCGCCAATATGCTCGCCGCGAAGGGGCAGGACTTGGTCGGCAAGAATGCGGTGATTTCGGGCTCGGGCAATGTCGCGACGCATGCCGCCGAAAAGATCGTCCAGCTCGGCGGCAAGGTGCTGACGCTCTCGGATTCGGGCGGTTTCATCCACGATCCCGACGGCATCACGCAGGAAAAGATCGACTGGGTGAAGACGCACAAGACGCACCGCCGCGGCCGGATCGAGGAATATTGCGACGAGTTCAAGAGCGCGAGCTTCACCGCGGGCAAGACGCCGTGGGGCGTCAAATGCGACGTCGCTTTGCCGTGCGCAACGCAGAACGAACTGCTCGGCGACGATGCCAAGGCGCTCGTCGCCAACGGCTGCATCGCGGTCAGCGAGGGCGCGAACATGCCGACGAACCTCGAAGGCGTACATGTCTTCAAGGACGCGAAGATCATGTTCGCGCCGGGCAAGGCGGCGAATGCCGGCGGCGTCGCGGTGTCGGGCCTCGAAATGAGCCAGAACAGCGGGCGCCGCGCCTGGAGCGAAGGCGAGTTGCAGCAGATGCTCAAGGACATCATGGACGGCATCCACAAGAGCTGCATCACCTATGGCGATCAGGGCGACGGCTATATCGATTATGTGAAGGGCGCGAACATCGCCGGCTTCAAGAAAGTCGCCGACGCGATGCTGGCATTCGGGGTGGTATAAATCGGCCCAAGGCGTAAAGGCGCCGGGTCGGGGAAAAGGGGTTCTGCGGATGGTAACGCACGCTGGGAAGGAGCGCGGCGACAAGCCTTGGGCGGCATTTGCCGGTCTGGCACTGATGCTGCTCGCGCTCGCCATCGCGGCTTTCTTCTTCGCACCCCCCGCCCGCTCGCAAGGCGAAAGCGGGGCGCGCTACACCGGCGTCGCCTCGTGCGCGGGCTCGACCTGCCACGGCCGGATGGAGGGTGACGGCATTGTCGTCCGTCAGGACGAGCTGATGAAATGGCAGGAACCTTCGACCCCCGGCGGCGCGCACAGCCGCGCATGGGCGGTGCTCAGCAACAACCGCAGCCAATTCATCGCGCGCAATCTCGGCATCGGCGACCCCGCCAAGGCGCAGATGTGCCTCGGTTGCCACAGCACTGCGGGCACGGCGCGCGCGGTTCCTGCCGAGGATGGCGTCGGCTGCGAATCATGCCACGGCCCTGCGGGCGGCTGGCTCGCGAGCCATTATGCCGGCGTCGGCACGAACGCCGATCCCGACCGCGAAATGCGGGCCAAGCATCTCGCGAACCTGTCGGCGGGGCTCAAGAAGCTCGAGGATCCGGTCGTGCGCGCGGGGGTGTGCGTCGACTGCCATTTCGGCTCGGCGGCCGACGGCCAGTTCGTCACGCATCGCATCATGGCGGCAGGGCACCCGCGGATTTCGTTCGAACTCGATCTCTTCTCGTCGCTCCAGGCGCATCATCAGGAGGATGCCGATTATGGCTGGCGCAAGTTCGGCGCCGCGAACCGGCGCACCGACCATGTCCAGATGTGGGCGGTGGGGCAGGCGACCGCGATCGAACGCAGCCTCGCACTGTTCCAGACGCGGCGCGGGACCGAGGGGATGTTCCCCGAATTTTATTTCCTCGACTGCCACAGCTGCCACCGCCGTATTTTCGATCAGGCGAAGCCCGTGCGCACCGGGCTCGACAACGCGGGACGCAATATCCCCGAAGGCATGCCGCCCTATAATGACGAGAATCTGATCATGCTCGCCGCAGCGGCGCGCATGGCCTCGCCCGCACTGGCCGACCAGCTCGCGGCGCGCACCGCAGCGTTCCACAGGGCGATGGCGACCGACCGGCCGAGCGCGGTCGCCGCCGCAGCGCAGCTGGCGCAGACGGTCGCGGCGCTGAAGAGCGCGTTTGCGTCGCGCAATTTCTCGGGCGCCGACGCCTTTGCGATGGTCGACGCGATTTCGGCGAAGGCGATCAGCGATCGCTACACCGACTATTCGGGGTCGCAGCAGGCGGTGATGGGGGTCGACACCTTGCTCAACGCGATGGTGTCGTCGGGGCGCGTCACCGTGGGCGCTGCGGCTGGCATTCGCGGCGACATCGACCGCGCTTATGCCGCGGTGAAGGATCCGAACGCCTACAAGCCATCCGAATTCCAGGCGTCGTTCGGCAGCGCGGTGCGCGCGATTCGGGCGCTGCGGTAAGACCATGCAAAGCAAAGCCTCTCTTTTCCGTTCGGCCGCCTTTGCCGCGATGGGCGCGCTGCTGCTGACGTCGTGCGGCGGCGGGGGAGGCAGTGGCGGCACCCCGACTCCGACGCCCACCCCGACTCCGACACCCACACCGACGACGGTTTACACGCCGCCCGCCGCCGAGGCGCTGACCACGGCCGACGTCGAACGCGTGCTCGCGCAGGCCATCTCCGAAGCGCAGGCGCGCAGCTTGCCGTCGGTGATCGCGGTGACCGACCGCGTCGGCAATGTGCTCGGCGTGTTCCGCATGACCGGCGCGCGCGCGACCGCGACGACCGCGCCCGCGCCGAACGGCGCTCATATCGATGCGCAGAATGTCACTTTCCCGGCGGAGGGCGGCGCGATCGCCAAGGCGATAACCGGCGCGTATCTGTCGAGCGGCGGCAACGCCTTCTCGACCCGGACGGCGAGCATGATCGTGCAGCAGCATTTTCCGCCCATTCCCTGGCAGACCGACGGCCTGGAAAGCGGCCCTCTGTTCGGGGTGCAATTCAGCCAGTTGCCGTGCAGCGACCTCAATAGCCGTTTCGGGGCTGCGGGCGCGGCGGCGCTGATCGGCCCGAAACGTTCGCCGCTCGGTCTTGCGGCCGATCCCGGCGGGTTTCCGCTTTACAAAAATGGCGTGCTTGTCGGCGGGATCGGGGTGATGGGCGACGGTATCTACGGCAGTGACGGCAATGTGGAAGATGTCGATAATGATGCCGAGGAATTTATCGCGCTCGCCGGCACACGCGGGTTCGAGCCGTCGGTGTCGATCAGGGCAGAGCGCATCGCGGTCGATGGTACGACGCTGCGCTATTCCGACGCGGCGTTCGCAGGGGGCACGCCGAGCGGCGGGGCTAGCTTTGCGAGCTTTAACGGCGCTGCTGGCAATCTGGTTGCAGTCGCGGGCTATACCACTGCCGTCCCCGCCATCACGGCCGGGGTCGTCTATGGCACCGAGGCATCGGGTATCCGCGCTTCGACTCCCGCAGAATTTTCGAACCGCGACGCGTTCGTGTTGACGGACGGCAGCGGGACGAACCGTTACCCGATCCGCGCGGGAACCGACGGTGCCGCGAACAGCGCCCCACTGACCCTCGCGGAAGTGCGCGCCGTGCTGGAGGAAGCCTTTGCGGTCATGAGCCGCGCACGGGCTCAAATCCGGCAACCGCTCGACAGCCGCGCGCAGGTGACCATCAGCATCGTCGATACCTTTGGTGCGCCGCTCGGTATCGTGCGCTCGCCCGACGCGCCGATCTTCGGCACCGATGTATCTTTGCAGAAAGCGCGTACCGCCGCCTTTTTCTCAAGTGCGCAGGCGGGAACCGAACTCTCCGCCAACGCCAGCGCCGATGTGCGTCAGTTTGTCACCGCGACGCGCAGCTTCCTGAACAGCCCGGCGGCGCTCACCGGTAACATCGCCTATGCCGACCGCGCGGTCGGCAATCTTGCGCGGCCCTATTTCCCCGATGGCGAGGTCGGCCGTCCGCAGGGGCCGCTGTCGCGCCCGATCGCGCAGTTCAATCCCTTCTCGACCGGGCTGCAATCGGCGCTGATCATCGGCAATCTCGGCGCGCATCTCGGGTTCGTTTCGGGCGCGAGTCCGACCGATACACCGCAGCGTTGCACCACGCTGCCCGACGTCGCGCCGGGACAGAACCGGCTCCAGAACGGCATCCAGATTTTCCCCGGCTCGGTCCCCATCTATCGCGGCAACCAGCTGGTCGGCGCGATCGGCGTGTCGGGCGACGGCATCGATCAGGATGATATGATCAGCTTCCTTGGCGCGCATAACGGCGGCGCGCGTGTCGGTGGTATCGGCAATGCGCCGGGGGCGATCCGTTCGGATACGGTTGTCGTGAATGTCGGCGCGGGGGTGCCCCTGCGCTATGTTGGCTGTCCCTTCGCACCGTTTCTTGACACGGCACAGCAGAGACCCTGTGGCGGGCTCTAGGATGGCGCGATTGATGCCCCCATTTCTAGCCCTGTACCCCTGCGAAGGCAGGGGCCCATCACCTGAGCTACCGCTCCTCCGCTGCCGTTCGCTGGGCTGCGATGCGGCAGGTGATGGGCCCCTGCCTTCGCAGGGGCACGGCGGATGGAGGGGGGCTAGGTCATGAGCGCCATCGGAAGCAGCCTTTGGCCGATCATCGCGACACTCGCGGCGCAGGGCGCGCCGGGAGCCGATGTCACGCCGCCGCCGCCCGCGCCCGAAGGGCCGCCGGTCGCGGGCGATGCCGCGCCCGCCGAGCAGCCCGCCGAAGAATTGATCCCGCCGCCGCCGCCGGTCGACTGGCAGGAGGTTATCAAGGACGACCCGGTTACGCAGATAATCGAAGGCCGCCGCCGTCCCGGCTATCGCCCCGATCTCCCCGACGCGCTTGCCCAAGACAATGTCGGCGCGCTGCGTCCGCCGCCGCCGCAAGCCTTTCCGGGGATGGAGGATCAGCTTCCGGTTCCCGACCGCTGGCGCCTCATCGAAACGCTCGGCGTGGTCAAGGAACGCTGGTTCGATCCTTATAACCAGAACACCTACAAGGGCGACCGCGCGATCGACCGCGGCAAGGTCAAATGGCTGCCGATCAAGGGCGACGACTGGTTTTTCGTCGCCAATGCGGTGTCGGACACGGTGTTCGAACCGCGCACCTTCCCCATACCCGTCGGCGTCCAGACGACCGAGCGGCCGGGCAGCCTCGACGTGTTCGGCAAGGATCGCAGCTTTGTTTTTGCGCAAACCTTCATCGCGGGCGCTGCGCTGATCAAGGGCTCGACCGCGTTCAAGCCGCCCGACATCGAATATCGCGTCACACTCGCGTACCAGGCCAATTATGTTGACGTGCCCGAACGGCGCGTGCTCGACGTGCGCCCGTCGAAGGCGAGCCATCGCTACGACAGCTTCCTCGGCGTGCAGGAATTGTTCATCGACAAGCATCTCGGCAACACGTCCGACCGCTATGATTTCTATTCGATCCGCCTCGGCATCCAGCCGTTCCAGAGCGATTTTCGCGGCTTCCTGTTCAACGACAGCCAGCTTGGCATCCGCCTGTTCGGCAACCGCGACAACAACCGCTTCCAATATAATCTCGCGGCCTTCTGGCGGCTGGAGAAGGATACCAACAGCGGCCTCAACGATATCACGCAGACGCCGCGCAGCGATTTCATCTTCACCGGCAATCTCTATCGCCAGGATTTCCCGGTCGTCGGGCTGACCAGCCAGGCCAGCGTGACCTATAATATGAACCGCGAAAAAAATGACGTGCAGATCGACCACAACGGCTTCCCGGTGCGGCCGGCGCTGCTCGGCGACCTGCGCGGGCGCGAATATGATGTCGTTTATCTCGGCTACAGCGCCGACGGGCGGATCGGGCGGATCAACGTCACGGCGAGCTTTTACGCCGCGCTCGGCGAGGACCGGAACAGCTTCTTCACGAGCAAAAAGGCCGAAATCCGCGCGGGCTTCGGCGCGGTCGAGCTCAGCTACGATCACGACTGGATGCGCTTCCGCCTGTCGGGGCTCTACGCGACCGGCGACGGCGACCCGTATAACAACACCGAAGGCGGCTATGACGCGATCTTCGAGAATCCGATCTTCGGCGGTGCCGACACCAGCTACTGGATCCGCCAGACAATCCCCTTCGCGGGCGGCGGGCGCGTCATCGCGATCAGCGGCCGCAACGGCATCTTGAACTCGCTGCGCTCGTCGAAGGAAGAGGGGCAGTCGAACTTCAACAATCCGGGGACGGTGTTTATCGGCGCGGGCGCCGATTTCGACCTGACCCCTGAATTTCGCGTCAGCACCAATTTCAACCATTTGTGGTTCGAGAATACGTCGAGCCTGCAGGCGCTGCGCACCGAAGGCTCGATCCCCAAGGACATCGGCTTCGACCTGTCGGTCGCGACGATCTGGCGGCCGAAGGCGACGCAGAATATCGTCGGGCGCCTCAGCGGTGCGGTGCTGCTGCCCGGCAAGGGGTTCAAGGACCTGTTCGACAACAAGCAGAAGAACGATGCTTATGTGTCGATCCTCGCCAATGTGATTTTGAGTTTCTGATGCTGATGCGCAAACTCTTCGCCCTGCTCGCTGTCGTGACGATGTGCGCTGCTTTCGGCGTGAGCGTCGTGCGTGCAGCCGAAGAAGAGAAGCCGCTCAAGATCGAATATCGCTTCACGCCCCCCGCGCCCCGCGAGCAGAGCGAAGCCGAGGTCGTCCAGAAATCCGAAGGCTGCTACAGCTGCCACACGCGCACCGACCAGCCGTCGATGCACGCGACCCCGGCGGTGCGGCTCGGCTGCACCGATTGCCACGGCGGCGATGCGAGCCAGCGCGGGACGCCGAGTCTCGGCTATCAGCATCCGACCAACAAGGCGGTGATGAAGCTTGCGCATCCGCAGCCGACCTTGCCCGGCGCGTGGCACGACAGCTCGGCGAACCCTGAGCGCAGCTACACCTTGCTCAACAAGGAATCGCCCGAATTCATCCGCTTCGTGAACCCCAGCGACTATCGCGTCGCGCGCGAGGCGTGTGGCGCGTGCCACCTCGAGGTGATCGAGGCGACCGAGCGGTCGATGATGTCGACGGGTGCGATGCTGTGGGGCGGCGCGGCGTATAACAACGGCATCGTCCCCTATAAGAATTACATCTTTGGCGAGGCTTATACGCGCGACGGCAAGCCGGCGTGCATCCTGTCGCCCTCGTCGCGGCTGACCGCCGAGGAGTATAAGGAGGCGTGCAAGCCGAGCTTCGGGTTCGACAAGATATTGACCGACGAGGAAAAAAAGCGCGGCGCGCTCGCCAAAATGTATCCACTGCCGCGCTGGAGCGTGCTGCCGCCCGGCGATGTGTTCCGCGTGTTCGAGCGCGGCGGACGCAACATCAACACACAATTCCCCGAAATCGGCCTGCCGAACCCGACGGGCAGCATCCAGCGGCTCGAGGAGCCGGGGCGCCCCGACCTCAAACAGTCGAACCGCGGACCCGGCACCGGCCTGCGCGTCTCGATCCCCGTGCTCAACATCCACAAGACGCGCCTTAACGATCCGCTGTCGTGGTTCATGGGCACCAACGACCAGCCCGGCGACTATCGCCATTCGGGCTGTTCGGGCTGTCACGTCATCTACGCCAACGACCGCGAGCCGCGGCACAGCCTAACCTACGCCAAGTTCGGCCGCGACGGTGAGACCGACACCGTCGATCCGACGATCCGCGAGAAACTATGGGCGGGCGATGGCGGTCAGGGTGATGGCCATGGCGGCGAGAAGAAGCCTGCGGGCGGCGGTCATGCCGATCCCGGACAAATGGCGCCGAACGATGGCCACGGCAGCGGCGGCGGGCACGGTTCGCTGATCGATCCGGCCGCGGCGACTGCGGGACCGCAACAGCAGCCACCGAAGCCGCGCCGCGAATCGGGGCATCCAATCAGCCACACGTTCACGCGCGCGATCCCGACGTCGCAGTGCATGTCGTGTCACATGCACCAGCCGAACATCTTCCTGAACTCCTACCTCGGCTACACGATGTGGGATTATGAATCGGACGCGCCGCAGATGTGGCCGGGCCCCGACAACACGGCGCCGCGCCCGCCGGGGATGAGCGACGCGGACTATCAGAAGACATATAAGCAGCAACGCTATCCGACCGCGGCCGAAGTCCATCAGGTACTCGAACGCAATCCCGAGGGTGCCGCGACGCGCGGGCTGTGGGCCGATGTCGAGTTCCTCCGCGACGTCTACGACGTCAACGACAGCAACAAGGATACGCAGTTCGCCGACTATCACGGTCACGGCTGGAACTTCCGCGGCATCTTCAAGCGCGACCGCAATGGCAATCTGCTGACCGCCGACGGCAATATGGCGACCTATGGCACCGACACCGCGAACATCATCGATCCGAAGGATCCCGAAAAATGGCGCAAGAGCTGTAGCCACTACACCGATCCCAAGGAGCGCGACCTTTGCCTGACGAGCGCCGATCCCGGCCGGCCAGGCGTAGAGGGCAAGTTCGTCCCGCCCGGGCTGAACCCGGGCAAGGCGGTCCATATGATGGACATCCACGCCGAAAAGGGGATGCAATGCGCCGACTGCCATTTCGCGCAGGACAGCCACGGCAATGGCTATATCCAGGGCGAGGTCGCGAACGCGGTCGAGATCAGCTGCAAGGATTGCCACGGCACCGCCGACGCCTTCCCGAACCTCTTGACCTCGAACGTCGCGGCGCGACCGCAGGGCAATAATCTCGCGCTGCTTCGCAATCCCGACGGGCGGCGACGCTTCGAATTCCAGTATAATGACGATGCCGAGGTGATCGGACTGATCCAGCGCTCGATCGTCGATCCCAAGCTCGAATGGCAGGTCAGCCTGGTCAAGCAGGCGGTGACGCCCGGACCGCATTTCAACGCCAAGGCGGCGCGCGCCAAGCTGATGGCGCGGGCGGGTAGCGAGGACGGCAAGTTCGAATGGGGCCCAGGGGTCGCGAAAGAAGATCGCGCGCACGGCGACGACAAGATGACCTGCTTCACCTGTCACCTGTCGTGGACGACGAGCTGCGGCGGCTGCCATTTGCCGATCGAGGCGAACTGGAAGACCAAGATGCACCATTTCGAGGGTGAGGAGACGCGCAACTTCGCGACTTACAACCCGCAGGTGGCGCGCGACGAAATGTTCCAGCTCGGCCGCCATCAGCTGACCAAGCCTGGCGAGCCCGGCCCGAACGGCGAAGCGCGCGGCATCATCACCCCGGTGCGCTCGACCTCGGCGCTGGTGCTGTCGTCGATGAACATCAACCGCGAGCGCATCTATGTGCAGCAGCCGCCGATCTCGTCGGCGGGCTATTCGAGCCAAGCCTTCGCGCCGCATTTCCCGCATACGGTGCGCCGCTCCGAAACCAAGCAATGCTCCGACTGCCATCTGTCCGCCGCCGACGATAATAATGCGATCATGGCGCAGCTCAATTTGCTCGGCACCAACTTCGTCAATTTCGTCGGGCTCAACGTCTGGTCGGGTCAGGAAAACAGCTTTCAGGCGACGCGCGTCACCGAATGGGACGAGCCGCAGGCGGTAATCGGCAGCTACCTCCAGAAATATGCCTATCCCGATTATTGGAAGCTGCACGTCGAACAGAATGGGCGCGAGCTCAAGAACTGGGTGCGCGGCAAGATCTTCGACGGCAAGGGTTCGGGCGAAACGCACGCGCTCGAGGAATTCGCGAACATCGTCCAGGGAACGAGCGGCCGGGTGAACTGCCTCCAACAGCGCGGCGAATATATGTTCGTCGCCGAAGGCAAGGGCGGTTTCCGCGTCTATGACGTCGCCTCGATCGGCAACAAGGGCTTCTCCGACCGCATCATCCGCGCGCCCTTCTCGGCGCTCGGCCACGACACGCATGTGAAGACGAAGAATGCGACGTGCATGGCGATCGCGACGACGCAGCCGATCAGCGTGTCGCGCAACGAGAATATCGTGAAGAATTTCCCCGAGAACCACGAACAGGTGATGCACGACATCTATCGCTATGCGGTCATCACCGACAGCGTCGAAGGCTTGATCCTCGTTGACATCGACACGCTGGCCGACGCCGAGTTCCGCAACAACAAGTTCAAGCGCGCGCTCACGTGGAACGAGGGCAATGTGCTGGCGGGCGCACGGCATGTGACGCTCGCGGGCAGCATGGCCTATATCACCACCGACGCGGGGCTGGTCGTGCTCGACCTGACAACCCCGCTCCAGCCCAAGGTTACCGCACAGTTGCCGCTGACCGATGCGCGCGCGAGCGCGGTGCAATTCCGCTACCTATGGGTCACCGATGCCGAGGGCGTGAAGCTGTTCGACGTCACCAATCTGGCGCAGCCGGTCGCGGTGCCGTCGGGCACGGTGCGGCTCGCCAACGCGCGGAAAATCTATCTGGCGCGCACCTATATGTATGTCGCGGCCAAGCTGGACGGCCTCGTGATTGTCGATGTGACGCGCCCCGTGGCGCCGGTCGTCTGGCTGGGGCTGACCTTCGGCGGCGCGCTCAATGATGCCGAGGACGTCATCGTCGCGTCGACCAATGCGTCGCTGTTCGGTTATGTCGCCGACGGCCGGAACGGCATCAAGGTGCTGCAGCTGACCAGCCCCGACAATCCGGGCCTCTATGGCTTCTCGCCCAAACCGACGCCCGAACTGATCGCCTGGGCGAAGACGCCGTCACCCGCGCTTGCGCTCTCGAAGGGGCTCGACCGCGACCGCGCGGTCGACGAAACCGGCGGGCAGATGGCGGTGTTCGGGCGCGTCGGATCGCGGCCGTTCACGCGGCCCGAGATGGAAAAGCTGTTCCTGAACAGCAAGGGCATGGTGTACAAGGTCGGCGACGAGGTTGATCAGAATGCCTGGCGGCCGCCGCTGCTTTACGCGAACTAGAGGCTATTGCCGCTCGGCCTGAACCACCGTGTCCGACGCGCGCAGCGCCGACAAGATTCGCATCACATGCTGGACGTCGCGCACTTCGACGACGACGTCATAGGTGTGGAAACCGCCCTCGCGGTTCGACAGGCGCAAATTGGTGATGTTCGCCGAATTGGCAGCGAGGATACCCGACATTTCGGCCAGCGTGCCGGGTTCGTTGCGGATCACGATGCACAGCCGCGCATTACCCCCCTCGCTGTCCTCTTGCCAGCGCAGATCGATCCAGTCGGCGTCGATCCCGTCGGCGAGTTTCGGGCAGTCGATGACATGCACCTCGATCCCCTCGCCCGGCCGCGACAGGCCGACGATGCGGTCGCCGGGAACGGGGTGGCAGCAGTCGGCTAGCTGATAGGCGACGCCGGGGGTCAGCCCCGCGATCGACACCGCCGCGCCTTGCACGAGCTTGCCGGGCTTGGTCTTCATCTCGGCGGTGATGCCGGGAACGAGCGCCTCGAGCAGCGCCTTGTCGGTGATCCGCTGCTTGGCGATCGCCACATAAAGCGCGCTGTCGTCGTCGAGCTTCAGCCGCGTCAGCGCCGCCGCGCGTGCCTTGTCGCCCACCTTGTTCGGCAGGCGCAGCGCGATCTCGTCGTACATCTTGCGGCCGAGTGCTGCGAGTTCGACCTTTTCCTTCGACCGGACGTGCCGGCGGATCGCCGCGCGCGCCTTGCCGGTGACCGCGAAACCGAGCCAGGCGGGCTGCGGCGTCTGCTTGTCGGAGGAAAGGATCTCGACCGTGTCGCCATTGTTGAGCTGGGTACGCAGCGGCACCAGCCGCCCATTGACCTTGGCGCCGACGGTGCGGTCGCCGAGCCCGGTGTGGACGGCATAGGCGAAATCGACCGGGGTCGCGCCCTTCGGCAACTGGTGCAGGCTGCCCTTGGGCGTGAAGGCGAAGATGCGATCCTGATACATCGCGATGCGCGTGTTTTCGAGAAACTCTTCGGGATCGTGCGTCTGTTCGAGAATTTCGATCAGATCGCGAATCCATCCCGCCTGCCCATCGGGGGCGGTGCCGCCCTGTTTGTACGCCCAATGCGCGGCGAATCCGAACTCGGACTGCTGGTGCATGCCGAGGCTGCGCAGCTGGATCTCGATCCGCATATTCTGCTGGTGCATGATCGTCGTGTGCAGCGACTTGTAGCCGTTGCGCTTCGGGGTCGAGATATAATCCTTGAAGCGGCCGGGCACCATTTTCCACTTGCGGTGGATCAGCCCCAGCGCGGCGTAGCAGTCGGCATCGGTCGGGGTGATGATGCGGAACGCGATGATGTCGGTCACTTGCTCGAAGCTGACGTGGCGTTCCTGCATCTTGCGCCAGATCGAATAGGGGTGCTTCTCGCGTCCCGATACATCGGCCTCGATGCCGTTCTTGGCGAGCAATTCCTTGAACTCGCGGCTGATCCCCGCGACCTTGTCCTTGCCGCCCGCGGTCAGCTTGGCGAGACGGCCGGTGATCGTCGCATAGGCTTCGGGCTCAAGTTCGCTGAACGCGAGCAGCTGCATCTCGCGCATATATTCGTACATGCCGATCCGCTCGGCGAGCGGGGCATAGATGTCCATCGTCTCCTTGGCGATGCGGCGGCGCTTCTCGGGATTCTTGATGAAATGCAGCGTGCGCATATTGTGCAGCCGGTCGGCAAGCTTGACCAGCAGCACGCGAATATCGTCCGACATCGCGAGCAGGAATTTGCGCAGATTTTCGGCGGCGCGTTCGTTTTCGGTCTGCGCCTCGATCTTTGACAGCTTGGTGACGCCGTCGACGAGCCGGCCGACGTCGGCGCCGAACAGCCGTTCGATCTCCTCGGGGGTCGTCAGCGTATCTTCGAGCGTGTCGTGGAGCAGTGCGGTGACGATCGTCTCGGCGTCGAGATGGAGGTCGGTCAAAATGCCTGCAACCTCGACCGGATGGCTGAAATAGGGATCGCCCGACGCGCGCTTCTGACTGCCATGCTTCTGGACGGTAAACACATAGGCGCGGTTCAGCAGCGCCTCGTCGACGTCGGGATCATAAGCGCGCACGCGCTCGACAAGTTCATATTGCCTCAGCATCGCGTCCAATGTCGTTCATGCAGGCAATATTGCAATGCGAAATTTGCTTGCGCGGAACTGCCTGACGTCCGCAACTTTGATAAAGGCGCTTGAAAACATTGTTCGCTGCGGCCGAAATCATCGCGCCAATCGGTTGAGCAGGGAAAAGACCGCCGTACCGCTCTTGCAGCGCGGCGGTCTTATCGGGTTACCTGGCGGCGTTGCACCGCGCGAGGTCTTCGGCTTCGAGCGCCTTGCCGCCAGCGACAAAACTCGTCACCGGACCGGCCTTCTTGGCCAGCGCCGAGCACATGATCAGCGGGCGGCTTGTTCCTTGCCCCGCCAGGCAGCTGGCGTCCTTGCACGCCCATACGACGTCACGCGCAACGAAACGTGCCTCGGGCGCCGGGCTTGCAAGCTCGGCGCGATAATAAGTGCCGCCCGCGGCGGTCGCGGCCGATGATGCGAATGCGAGGCCACCGATCAATGCGGCGCCTGCCAGCGTGAAGTTATGGGTGCGGGGAGAAAGCTTGAATATGGGCATTTGGACCTCCTGTTTTTGCGCAACCAAAAGGTTGCGAAGCGCTACCTAGACTTTGAGTTGCGAAATGCAACGGAGGCCCTATATTTTTTTGGCGCATATGCCGATTTTACGTTAGGGCTCGGGTTATGGGAAAATTACGCGAACTGCTGAACGACATGGATGGGGGCAATTGCGCCCTGCCGCTGGCGCTGGAAGCGATGGGCGAACGATGGTCGTTTATGATCCTTCGCGCGGCCTTCAACGGCGTCCATCATTTCGAGGAGTTCCAGCAGGAACTGAACATCGCGCGCAACATATTGTCGAACCGGCTGTCGCGGCTGGTCGACCATGGCATCATGGCACGCGAAGTGATGGCCGAGGACCGGCGCAAGGTTCAGTATCAGCTGACCGAAAAGGGTATCGAACTGCTCCCCGCGATGATCGCGCTGCGCCAATGGGGCGAGAAATGGGGCGCGGGCGTGCCGTCGACCCCGGTGCTCGTCGATGCGCGCGACGAACAGCCGATCGGCCCGGTCACGCTCACCGCGCACGACGGCCGGGTGATCGGGTATAAGGAATTGCTGTGGAAGCACCGCGCGGAACTGCAGCCGCTTGGTCAGGCGCGCGTGCGCAGTGAGGGCGGACTAGCGCCGGTTGCGGCCGAATGATCGGCTGCGCCGGTTTCCGATATCGCCCGCGCGGCGACTGACCATCGCTATAGTACAGACTCCCATGCCGCTCTTCCGACTGTCTTCGCCGGGTCCTTTCTTCGACAACAAGGTCCGGGCCTTCTGGAACCTGCAGATTTTGGGCTGGGCCGCATGGCTCGGCCTGCGCGGGGTGTCGGGGCTTGCCAATGGCCAGGCGTTCACCTTCCTCATTCCGCAGACAATTTCGGCGATCACCGGCTTTTCGCTGACGCTCATCCTGTCGGCCTGTTACCGCGCGTTGATCAGTCGCCGTCCGCTCCTGATGTGGGGCGTCAGTTTCGGGCTTGCGGGGATCGCAACCGCGCTGTGGGCCTTTATCGACGCCTGGGTCGCGCAGATCCAGAATCCGGCGAGCGAGGCGGGATTCACCAGCCTGCTCCTCGGCGCGATGTATATCGACGCGACGTCGCTCGCGGCCTGGTCAGCGCTCTATTTCGCGATCAACTATTTCCTCCAGCTCGAGGAACAGAATGACCGTGTCATCCGGCTCGAGGCGCAGGCGGCGTCGGCGCAGCTCGCGATGCTGCGATACCAGCTCAACCCGCACTTCCTGTTTAACACGCTGAACAGCATTTCGACCCTCGTGCTCCTGAAACAGGCCGAGCCCGCCAACGCGATGCTGTCGCGGCTGTCGGCGTTCCTTCGCTACACGCTCGCGAACGAACCGACCGCGCAGGTGACGCTGGCGCAGGAGATCGAGACGCTGAAGCTGTATCTCGAAATCGAAAAAATGCGCTTTGAGGAGCGGCTGCGCCCGCATTTCGCGATCGACCCGGCGGTCGCGCGGGCGCGATTGCCCTCGCTTTTGCTCCAGCCGCTCATCGAAAATGCGATCAAATATGCGGTAACGCCGCAGGAGGACGGCGCAGATATCACGCTGTCCGCACAGTTGGCCGGTCAAAATGTTCGGATTACCGTGTCCGACACCGGCGCGGGATTGTCAGCCGAGCGCACCGACCCCACCACAGGCATTGCAACGGAATCGACTGGCGTGGGTTTAGCCAATATCAGGGACCGGTTGGCGCAGGCTTTTGGCGACCAGCACCGGTTCGACGTCCATGTGGGCGCTGAGGGCGGCTTCACGGTGGTAATCGAGTTTCCGTTCCAGCCCGATGGGCAAATGACGATTGGAACCGAGAGAACATGACGATCAGAACCATCCTGGTGGATGATGAAAAACTGGCCACCCAAGGCCTGCAACTGCGGCTCGAACCGCACACGGACGTCGAAATCGTCGACACCGCGCAAAATGGCCGCGAAGCCATCAGAAAGATCAAGACCCACAAGCCCGATCTGGTTTTCCTCGACATCCAGATGCCGGGGTTTGACGGCTTTTCGGTGATCCAGGGATTGATGGAGGTCGAACCGCCGCTGGTGGTGTTCGTCACCGCTTACTCGGATCACGCCATCCGTGCGTTCGAGGCGCAGGCGGTCGATTACCTCGTCAAGCCGGTCGAGCCCGAACGGCTCGCCGACGCGCTCGACCGCGTCCGCCAGCGGCTCGCCGAAAAGCGCGGCGTCGCCGAGGTCGAGCGCCTCAAGACCGTGCTCGCCGAAGTCGCGCCCGAAGCGGTCGAGGATTATGACGCCGAGGTCGCCCCCGATACGCACGCCGCCGATCGCTATGAAAAGATGATCAACATCAAGGATCGCGGCCAGATTTTCCGCGTCGACGTCGACAGCATCGAACGCATCGACGCCGCGGGCGACTATATGTGCATCTACACCGCCGACAACAGCCTGATCCTGCGCGAAACGATGAAGGATCTGGAAAAGCGGCTCGACCCGCGCAACTTCCAGCGCGTGCATCGCTCGACGATCGTGAACCTCAGCCAAGTGAAGCAGGTCAAGCCGCACACCAACGGCGAATGCTTCCTCGTGCTCGGTTCGGGCGCGCAGGTAAAGGTCAGCCGCAGCTATCGCGACGTCGTCGCGCGCTTCGTGCACTAAACAAACCGTCGCCCCGCGAAGGCGGGGGCCGCTATCGGTGTAGCTCTATGCTGCCAGCGGCCCCCGCCTTCGCGGGCGCGACGTGTATTTACAGCTGGTGCCCGGTGCGGTCGCGTTTTGTCGCCAGATATTGCTCGTTATATTTGTTCGTCGGCAGCGCGAGCGGAATGCGCTCGACGACCTCGACGCCCTCTTTTTCGAGCCGTGCGACCTTCTCGGGATTATTGGTCATCAGCCGGATGCGCAGGATATGGAGCAGTTCGAGCATCCGCCCGGCAATCGCGAAATCGCGCGCCTCGACCGGAAAGCCGAGCCTGAGGTTCGCATCGACCGTATCATAACCCTGATCCTGCAGCGCATAGGCGCGCAGCTTGTTGACGAGGCCGATGCCGCGGCCTTCTTGTCTGAGGTAAAGCAGCACGCCCCACGGCGCGTCTGCCATCGCGTGGAGCGCGGCATGGAGCTGCGGCCCGCAATCGCATTTGAGGCTGCCGAGCACGTCACCGGTCAGGCATTCGCTGTGGAGACGGACGACGGGCGGATTGCCGTCGCGCTTGCCGATGACGAGCGCGACATGGTCCGACGCTTCTTCGGGGCTACGGAAGGCGACGATTTCCGCGCTTCCGCTCGCCTCCACGGGAAGGCGCGCACGCGCCGCGATCTGGAGGCGCGCCGGGTCGAGCAGCGCGGCGACGTCGTCGACCGTGCACATGGTCTCGGCGTCGCCGGCGGCTTCGCGGACAAAAAAGGCGGGGAGCAGCCCGGCATGGCGCGCCATCGTCATCGCGGCTGTTGCCGCCGCTTCGCCGCCGGTCGCGACGGTGCGGAACGGGCCCTTCAGCGGGTTAGCCAGATCGAGCGCCGGATCGGCGATCGCGAGCGCGGCGGTGACGGTATCGGCGGCGTTCGCCAGCCGGACCGGACCCGGCGTTGCGGCGACGCGCTGATTGGTCAGCTTGAGCGTGACCGCCCGCTCGCCCGAGAGCAGCACATCATGGCTTCCAAATTCGGCAAGCGCCTCATCGCGCGCGCTTTCGACCGCGAGCAGATCGAGCGACCCGTCCGCGCCGACCACACGGAACGGCCAGCCGCGCCGCAGCGCGTCGATGGCGCGTGCCGCCCGTCGGGCGCCGATATGGCTCAAAAATCGAACTCGGTGATCAGCGGGATATGGTCCGACGGCCGTTCCCAGCTGCGCGTTGGCTGAACGATGCGGTGCGACACCGCCTTCGGCATCAGGTCGGGGGTGACCCACATGTGATCGAGGCGGCGGCCGCGGTTCGACGCTTCCCAATCCTTCGCGCGATAGCTCCACCAAGTATAGAGTCGCTCCGGCGCCGGTATGAAGTGGCGTCCGAGGTCGATCCAATTCGATGCCGCCTGCAACCGCGCGAGGGTTTCGACTTCGACCGGCGTGTGGCTGACGACGTCGAGCAGCGCCTTGTGGTTCCACACATCGCTTTCGAGCGGCGCGACGTTGAAGTCGCCGGTGAGCACCGTCGGCATGCCGGCCAGCGTCGCCGACCATTCGGTCATGCGGCCGAAGAAATCGAGCTTCTGCCCGAACTTGGGATTGAGTTCGCGGTCGGGGATGTCGCCGCCCGCGGGAATATAGACATTGTCGAGCCGCACGCCCGACGGCAGCGTCACACCGACATGGCGTGCTTCGCCATTCGCCTGCCAGTCATATTTGCGCACGTCGGTCAGGGGCAGCTTGCTGACGATCGCGACGCCGTGGTGCATGCGCTGGCCGTGGGTGACGATATGCTCATATCCCAGCCGCTTGAACATCTCGGGCGGGAACAGGGTGCATTCGACCTTCGTCTCCTGCAGGCAGAGGACGTCAGGCGCTTCTTCGCGAAGGAATTTTTCGACGATGCCGATGCGGGCGCGAACGCTGTTGATGTTCCACGAAGCGATGCTGGTGCGAGTCATGCGGTGGCTCTATCGGCGTGCGGCATTGTTCGCAATGCGATTGCGGGCTGGTGCCGCCTGCCGCGTCAGCGGCAGAAAACAACGCCGGACAAATTAAACCCCCGTCCCAGGGGCGGTGGAACGGGGGTTCAAGGTCAGCGTTCGTCACGCTCTTGAATGAAGGCACCTGGCAGTCCGGGTGGGGCAACAGGGGGAAACCCAAATCCGGGGGCCGTGTTGGCGCCTTCGAGAGATGAAATAGACCGTCTTCCCTGTCGCCAAGCTGAACAAAATCCACGCTCCGGCGCCATTCTTGCAGTTCGTCGATGCGTGACGTCCGTTGGTCCGGAAAAAATGGCGCCGAATCCGTCTCGCAGATTCGGCGCCATGATTTTGAAAGCAGTAGGTGGGTTGTGTCAGCCCGCGCGGCCGCGCTGCTTCGGCCGCGGGTCGGTCCATTTGAAGGCCGAGTCGGCGACAGCGACGTTGAATTTCTGGTTGGTGAGGTCGATCCGCGTCCGGTTGTTCTGCGAATCGAGCGCGACCCAGCCACGCAGGCGGAGGCCGGCGGGCGCCGAGCCGTCGCGCACGAACACCATGGTGATCGTGCCATATTCGGGGCGCTTGGGGTCCTTGACCTCGACGCTCAGCACGTCGTTGCTGCCGGTGGGCAGGACCTTGGCATATTTGGTCAGATCGCGGTCGGGATCGAGCAGCGCGCCGAGCGGCGAATTCTTCACCGGCCAACGCTGCACCTGCTTCACTTCATAGTCGATCATCGTCAGCGAGCTGCCGTCGCCGACGATCAACAGCGGCACGTCCTTTTGATATTGGAAGCGGATCTTGCCCGGGCGTTTCAAGGTCAGCTTGCCGCTCAACCGCTGGCCGTTGCGATCGGTCTGCACGAAATCGGCGGTCATCGAGCTGGTCGATTTCAGATGTGACTGCACGGCGGCAAGCGTGTTCGGCGACTGCGCGATGGCGGGTGCGCCGATCGCGAGGCCCGCAGCCGCGATGGGCGCGAGCGTCCAGGCGGCGAGGCGGGTCAGGGGGGTCATGAAGGTCATCTGGCTCTCATTCTGCGATATGTCCGCGGTCCATCGCATCCGGGCATTGAACCCGCGCTGAACCTTTCGTTAGACGCTGTTCAAGCTCTGAGGCCAGCAAAGGTTCCTCACCGCTGCTGGCCATATTGGTCGGTGAGCACATCGCGGCGGCCGACATGGTTCGGCGGGCTGACCAGACCTTCCTCCTCCATCCGCTCGATCAGGCGCGCGGCGCTGTTGTAACCGATGCGCAGTTGGCGCTGCAGCCAGCTGGTCGACGCCTTCTGGCTTTCGACGACGATCTGGCACGCCTTTGCATACATTCGATCCTCGGCGCTGTCGCCGCCCGCGGGCGCGCCCTCCATCGCGAAGCCGCCGTCCTCGGGGTCCTCGGTGACGCTCTCGACATAGTCGGGGCGGCCCTGCCCGCGCCAATGGTCGGCAACCGCGCGCACTTCGTCGTCGGACACGAACGGGCCGTGGATACGCGTGATCTGCTTGCCGCCGGGGACGTAGAGCATGTCGCCTTTGCCGAGGAGTTGTTCGGCACCAGCTTCGCCAAGAATGGTGCGGCTGTCGATTTTCGAGGTCACGTTGAAGCTGATGCGCGTCGGCAGGTTCGCCTTGATGACGCCGGTGATAACGTCGACCGAGGGGCGCTGCGTCGCGAGGATCAAGTGGATGCCGGCGGCACGTGCCTTTTGCGCCAGCCGCTGGATCAGGAATTCGACCTCCTTGCCCGCGGTCATCATCAAATCGGCGAGTTCGTCGACGACGACGACGATCTGCGGCAGCGGCGCGTAATCGAGCGTCTCTTCCTCATAGATCGGCTGGCCGGTGTCGGGATCATAGCCCGTTTGGACGCGCCGCCCGAGCGACTTGCCCTTGGCGAGCGCACCGCGGACCTTGTCGTTGTAGCTCGCAAGGTTGCGCACCGACAGCGACGACATCATCCTGTAGCGATCCTCCATCTGCTCGACCGCCCATTTGAGCGCGCGGATCGCCTTCTTGGGTTCGGTAACGACGGGGGCGAGCAGGTGCGGAATATCGTCGTAGACGCTGAGTTCCAGCATCTTGGGGTCGATCATGATCATCTTCACCTGGTCGGGACCGAGGCGATAGAGAAGCGACAGGATCATCGCGTTGAGGCCGACCGATTTACCCGAGCCCGTCGTACCCGCGATGAGCAGGTGCGGCATCGGGGCCAGGTCGGCGATCATCGGGTCGCCGCTGATATTCTTCCCCAGGATGATCGGCAGCGCGCCGGTCTGGTCCTGGAACAGCGCGCTGCCGATGATTTCGTGCAACACGACGGATTCGCGGTTCGCGTTGGGGAGCTCGATACCGATCACGGTGCGCCCGGGGATCGGTGCGATGCGCGCCGACAACGCCGACATGTTGCGCGCGATATCGTCGGCGAGGTTCGACACGCGGCTCGCCTTGGTGCCCGGCGCGGGTTCGAGTTCGTACATGGTGACGACGGGACCGGGGCGGACCGCGGTGACGACGCCCTTGACCTGGAAATCCTCGAGCACCGATTCGAGCAGGCGCGCATTGCGTTCCAGCCCCGCCTTGTCGATCTGTCCGGTCGGCCCCGGCGGCGGCGGCGCGAGCAGGTCGATCGACGGCAGCTGGTAATTGGTGAACAGCTCGGTCTGCGGCTTGGGCCGGGGTTTCGAGGGCACGGTGCGCTCGGCGGGATCGGCGATTTCGGGCGGGGCGCGGTCGCTGGGCTCGGCAACCGCGCGCGGGCGCACGACGCGGTCCATCAGGTTCGGCGCCTTCACTTCGTCGCTTGGCACCCGCGCGGGTTCGATGACGCGGCTGCTGCCCTTGGCGGCGGGCAGTTTGAAGCGCGACGCCCAGCCCTTTTCGAGCCGCAACGCGCGCCACGCGAGCCACAGGCCAATCCCGACGAGCAGCAATATCGTCGCAAAGCGGATCAGCGCCGCGGCGGGTTCGCCCGCCTGCGCGAACAGCGGCGCGACCGCGCCGCCGATCAGCAGCGCGATGATCCCGCCCCAGCCGGCGGGCATCGGCGCGTTCGTCGCCGGCGACCAGAGTTCAGCGCCCAGCCCGACGAGAAGGATGCCGATGAAGCTGTAAGCAAGCTGGCGCGGCCAATAGGGCTGCGCCTCACCCGTCCACAGCCGCCACGCGATGATGCCAAGCAGCGGCAGCAGCAGGACAATCGGCGCGCCGCCGATCGACAGGCCAAGGTCGGCGAACCAGGCGCCCGCGCCGCCCATCCAGTTGGCGGCGGTGCCGTGGGCGGCGGTGTTGAGCGCCGCATCAGTGCTGTCATAGGTGACGAGCGCGAGGGTCAGGAACAGCGTGAACAGGCCGAGCGCCATCGCCGCGGCGATCACGAGCGATCGCGCGATGCTTTGGCGGAAAACCGTGCGCCAATCGGCCTTTGCGGGTGCAGCCTTGCGGCTAGCCATGCTCTTGTCCGGTCCCTGTGAGTTAACCAAGGCGATATGCGCATGGGGCGGACTCGTCGTCAAGCGCGGCCCGGATGTGTAAGGCCGTTCAGAATAAGGATTTCACGCGAAGACGCGAAGTCGCGAAGTCGCGAAGAAGAAAATTTGGGCCGGCAGGCCCTTCTTCAATCGTGCGTTGCGAAAAGGCAGGACCTCTGGATGGAATGCCGCTTCGCGGCGAACACGACATCTTCGCGCCTTAGCGTCTTCGCGTGATTCCAATAGGACCGCGTCGGCGACCAGACGCTGCGCCCGCTTTTCATCCGCGCCGTCGCGGTCTAGGGCAAGCACATGAGTGAAACGCTGCGTAGCGATGTCCTGATTTCGGGTGGCGGCCTTGTCGGCCAGGCACTCGCCCTGGCCCTTGCCCATCACGGCCTGTCGGTCCAGGTCGTCGATCCCGCCGACCCGGTCACGACGATCGCGCCGGGGTTCGACGGCCGCGCCTCGGCGATCGCGAGCGCGACGTGGCAGATGTTCGAGGTGCTGGGGATTGCGGAGCGTCTTGCCGGTCACGGTTGCCCGATCCGCGCCATCAAGGTCGGCGACGGCGCCCCCGACAGCGGCCGCGGCGGCGAACTCGACTTCGTCACCGCCGACGGCGATCCGCCGCTCGGCACAATGGTCGAAAATCGCCAGCTCCGTCTCGCGCTCGCCGCGGCGCTCGCCGAGGCGCCGCTCGTGCGGCTGCTGATGCCCGCTGCCGTCGTGTCGCGCGAGATCGACGTCCATGGCGTCACGCTGACGCTCGCCGACGGCACAAAGCGCGCGGCGCCGCTGCTGATCGTCGCCGAGGGGCGCCGCTCGCCGACGCGCGACGCCGCGGGGTTCAGCATCGCCAACTGGTCGTACCATCATCATGCGATGATCGGCGCTATCGCGCACGAAAAGCCGCACGGCCATGTCGCGCACGAAATCTTCTACCCCTCGGGCCCCTTCGCGCTGCTCCCGCTCGTTGACGACGCAGAGGGTCGGCACCGCTCGGCGTTCGTCTGGACGGTGTCCGAAAAGGACGGTCCGGGCTTCGCCAAGCTCGGCGAACGCGGCTTTATCGCCGAACTGCAGAAGCGCGCGGGCGGCGTGCTGGGCGCGATGGAACTCGTCGCGCCGCGGATGACCTATCCGCTCGGCTTTCATCACAGCGCGTCGATCGTCGCTGACCGCATCGCGCTTGTCGGCGATGCCGCGCACGGCATCCACCCGATCGCGGGGCAGGGGCTCAACCTCGGGCTACGCGACGTCGCGGCGCTGACCGAAGTGCTCGTCGAGGGCGCGCGGCTCGGGCTCGACCTTGGCGATGCGGCGCTCCTCGCGCGCTACCAGCGCTGGCGCGGGCTCGACAATATGATGGTCAGCCTCGCGACCGACGGGCTGACGCGGCTGTTCGGCATTCCGGGCCGCACCGCCGCCGCGGTGCGCCGCACCGGGCTCGGCGCGGTGCAGCGGATGCCGACGCTCAAGCGCTTTTTCATGGACGAGGCGCGCGGCGAGGCGGGCGATCTGCCGCGCCTGCTCGCGGGCGCCGAGGTTTAGACGCCCCTTTTTGTCCGTTCGTGTCGAGCGAAGTCGAGACACCCATCGGCGTAGCGCAAGATCGATGCGCATCTCGACTTCGGCCAGAGGCCGAAGTTTATCCGGAGCGCCTGCCAAGGCAGTCGAAGGGCTCGATGCGAACGGGTTTTGGTAGGTATTACTACCTAGGGCGCCAGCAGCGCGGCGCTAAGCATGACGTCCTACCCCTATCGACGCGGCAACCACGCCGCGGACAGGATGGGGACCGGACCATGTCGGCAAAAAGCGACGCGCTCGAAGCAGCGGTGACGGACTATATTCAGGCGCGAACCGCGCTCGACGGGGTGCCGGGGGCACGGGAAAGGGCTTTGGTCGACCGCAGCTTCGCCCGGCTTGCCGCGCTCGCCGCGCCGCGTATCCGCTATTTCACGCGCAGCTATGGGCTGACCGATGTCGCCGAGGATGCCGCGCAAGTGTGCGCGATCGCGCTGCATCGCGCCGCCGAACGTTATGATCCGGCGCGGGCGCGCTTCACCACCTATGTGAACTGGCAATTCCGCGCCGAACTGCAGGCGCTGCGGCACCGGCTTCATGGCGACCAGCGTTGTGCCGGGCGGCGGCATGTCACCGCGACGCTATCGCTCGACGCGTTGCAGGAGGAGGGCGCCGACGCGTGGCTGACCGATCCGGCGGCCGAAGATGCGACCGAAAGAGGCGCGGCCGACAATCTTGCCGCGCTTTTGGCCGACCGGTTGGTCGAGGAATGGGCGAGCCGCCGCCGCGCAAGGCTGGGCGCATCGCGCGGCGATGAAAGCCGGCTGGAAACCCGGCTCGCCGCCGAAAAGAAACTCATTCGGCATCATCTGATGATGAGCGACGCGGCGGAACGGCTGCGCGAAAGCGATCGGCATGTCGTACGCCGGGCGCTCGCCGACATCGTTCATCATGCGCCGGTCCGCAAGCTCCACTAATGCGCTATTGCAGCGTGGCGCGGCCGTCGTCGCCGTCGAAGCGGCCGAAAAATTGCATCAGCTGGACGACGAGTTCGGCGCGCGCATCGATCGGGGTCGCTTCGAGCAGTGCCTGCTTTGCCGCCGCATCGAACGGCGCGACCTGCGCGATGCCGTTCACCAGCGTGGCGTCGTCGAGCTGACCGACCGAATCCCAATCGACAACATAGCCCTGCCGCGCCGCAAAGCGCTTGGCCTCGCGTTCGAGGCTGGCGCGTTCGATGCTTGCCAGCACCGCCTCCTCTTCGGCTTCAAGTTCGATCTCGGCCTCGACCTGCCGGAACGGGGTCGTGACGTCGAGCTCGCGGCGGACGCGAAAGCGTGCAACGCCTTCGAGGACGAGGTTGAAGCGGCCCTCGTCGAGCGCCTCGACATCGACGATACGCCCGACGCAGCCGACATCATAGAGCGCGGGCGGTTCGCGGTCCTCTTCGCCGGGAAGCTGGCGCGGCTGGATCATCCCGATCTGCCGGTCACGCGCGAGCACTTCCTGCACCATCGCCGAATAGCGCGGCTCGAAAATGTGCAGCGGCAGGTGTAGCCCCGGAAACAGCACCGCGCCGGTGAGCGGAAAGATCGCGATCCGCTGGATAGTCAGAGGCGCGGTTTCGCCCATCAGCCGAACAGGATCAGCGACAGGCGGCGGCGCTGCGCCGCGACCCACGGATCCTCGAGGCCGACGGCCTCGAACAGCGCCAAGAGCTTGGTGCGCGCGGCATCCTCGTTCCATTCGCGATCGGCGGCAACGATGTGGAGCAGATTGTCGGTCGCCGCATCGCGCTGGCCTGCGCCGATCTGCGCGCTCGCAAGGTCGAAACGTGCCTGATGATCGGCGGGGTTCGCGGCAACCGCCGCCTCGAACGCGGCGAGCTCGCCCGCATCGGGGGCATCGGCGGCGAGTGTGAGCGCGCTTTTCGCCTGTGCGATCGCGGGGTCTTCGGCGATCTCAGCCGGAACGACGTCGAGCGCGGCCTGCGCGCCTTCGATATCGCCCGCGAGCACAAGCGCACGTATCAGCCCGCCATGCGCCGCGGCATTGTCGGGCGCCATGTCGAGGATCTGCGCAAAGAGGCTCGCGGCGCGCGGACCGTCGCCTTCGGCCAGAACGCCTTCGCCCGTTTCGATCAGCGGCGCGATCTCAACCGCGCGGGCGGTCGCCTCGCTCTCGATCGGGAGCTGCGCGAGCAGCTGGTCGAGAATCGCCTTCAGCTGGCTTTCGGTGCGCGCGTTGGTCAGGTTGGCGACCGGCTGGCCCTGGAAGATCGCATAGACGGTCGGGATCGACTGGACCTGGAACTGGCCGGCGATGAAGCGATTCGCATCGACGTCGACCTTGACCAGCACGACACCCTTATCGGCATAATCCGCGGCGACCTTTTCGAGCACCGGGCCGAGCTGCTTGCATGGGCCGCACCATTCGGCCCAGAAATCGAGGATGATGAGGCTGGTCATCGACGGTTCGACGACATCGCGGCGGAAGGCTTCGACGGCTTCCTTTTCGGTGGGATTCAGACCGAGCGTGGCCACGCAGATATGCTCCTGTTTTGATTTGCCGTCGCTTCTGCGCCGGCGGGACGACTCTTTCCCCGCTTATGTGGGATTTGCGGGCGATATGCCAACCCTTCGGAGAAAATGCACAATCAGGGGTTGCCGAGTCAAAAAGCCGGTGCTAATCGCCCGCCTCACCCGCTGGAACCGACCGGTTTCCAGCCGCCAGAGCGGGCGTAGCTCAGGGGTAGAGCACAACCTTGCCAAGGTTGGGGTCGAGGGTTCGAATCCCTTCGCCCGCTCCAGTTTTCCTCATAAAATCAGCGATTTAATGAGGCTCGACATGCGCCTTGGGTGGTGACACGCGTGGGCTATCGAGGCGGTGTCTCCACATTGTCTCCACTCACAATCGAGGATTCGGATAGCTAGGGCCGCCTTCGCGTAGGGACCCGGCAAGCTGACGCAGCCAGGCCCGCGGCTTGCCAGCGCGCAGCAGCGGGCAAGCTGCACGATGTCTATGCTGAAGACGGCGTGAGCTTCGGGCAATTGATGGCCTTCTCGGCCGCCACCGAGCGGTGACAGGCTGACGACGCCAAGGCCACGGGCGGATGCCATGGAGAGCAGTTCGCGCTCCACCGTCCTCTCAACGACGCTATATTCAAGCTGGACCGCGGCGACGGGCGACCAGCCTCTCGGTTCCGCCGTCGCACGGCACCTATTTTATGCCGGGCCGCCCAGACGCGCCGCCCGCGATGGCCCCGTTCTCGCGCCGCTATCCGGCGCGCTGCGCGACAGGGTGGTTTCGAGCAAAATGTCAAGGATCGTCGGGTCGGCCAGCGTCGATGTATCGCCAAGATCGTGCGTTTGACCATCGGCAATCTTTCGCAAAATGCGCCGCATGATCTTGCCGCTGCGCGTTTTTGGCAGGCCGGGGACGATCCGGACGTGTTCGGGGGTGGCGATCGGCCCGATCTCGCGGCGGACCCATTGCGCGAGATCGCGTTCCAAGACGTCGGAGGCCTTCTCGCTTGCGTTCAGAACGACATAGGCGTGGATCGCCTGCCCCTTGATGTCGTGGGCGCTGCCGACCACAGCGGCTTCGGCGACCTTTTCGTGGAGGACGAGCGCGGATTCGATCTCGGCGGTGCTCAAGCGGTGACCCGAGACGTTGATGACGTCGTCGACACGGCCCGTTATCCACCAATATCCGTCCTCGTCGCGGCGCGCCCCATCGCCGGTGAAATAGCAACCCGGATATGCGGCGAAATAGGTTTCGAAGAAGCGATCATGGTCGTTCCAGACCGACCGCATCTGCCCCGGCCAGCTCTGCTCGATAAGGAGGTTTCCGCTGCCGACGCCGGGAATGTCGTCGCCATTCGCATCGACAAGCCGCAGCGCGACGCCGGGCAGCGGCAGGGTTGCCGATCCGGGCTTGAGGTCCGTTGCGGCGGGCAACGGGGCGATCATCGCCCCGCCGGTTTCGGTCTGCCACCAGGTATCGATAATCGGGCACCGGCCCTTGCCGGCGACGCCATGATACCAGCGCCAGGCTTCGGGATTGATCGGCTCGCCGACCGATCCCAGCAGCCTGAGCGACGCGCGACTGGTCAGCGTGACATGGTCGTCGCCCTCGCGCATGAGGGCACGCAGCACGGTCGGGGCGGTGAACAGCGTGTTGACACTGTGCCGGTCGCAGATCTCCCACAGGCGCGACGGGGTCGGCCAATTGGGGAGCCCTTCATACATGAGGGTGGTCCCGCCATTGGCGAGCGGGCCGTAGAGGATATAGCTGTGCCCGGTGATCCAGCCGACGTCGGCAGCGCACCAGAAGACGTCGCCCGGCCGATAGTCGAAGGCAAGCTCGTGCGTGAGCGCCGCCCACAGCAGATAGCCGCCCGTGGTGTGCAGAACGCCCTTCGGCTTGCCTGTCGAACCCGACGTATAGAGGATGAAGAGCGGGTCCTCGGCCCCCATGGCGACCGCCGGGCATTCTGTTCCGGTCGCGGCCGCCGCCTCGTGATACCAGATATCGCGTCCGGGCATCATGGGCGTGTCGGCGCCCGTAGCCCGCACGACGATGACGCGCTCGACGCCCGGCGCATGGGCGAGGGCCGCATCGACATTCGGTTTGAGCGGGATCGCCTTGCCGCCGCGCCGTCCCGCATCGGCAGTGACGATGACGGCCGATCCACAGTCGTTGATCCGGCTCGCGATCGATTCGGGAGAAAAGCCGCCGAAGACAACCGAATGGACCGCGCCGAGGCGCGCGCAGGCGAGCATCGCGAAGGCCGCCTCGGGGATCATCGGCATATAGATGGTGACGCGATCGCCGCGCTGGACGCCGTTCGCTTTCAGGACATTGGCGAAGCGACATGTCTCGGCAAGCAGTTCGGCATAGTCGATCAGGCGCGGCGCTTCGGACGGATCGTCGGGCTCCCAGATGATCGCTGTCGCCTGGGGACGTGTCGCTGCATTGCGGTCGATGCAATTGACGCAAGCATTTAGCGAGCCGTCGGCAAACCAGGCGATATGAAAATTCTCGCGGTCAAAAGACCAGTCGCCCGCCGTCCGGGGAAAGGCTGTCCAATCCAGCCGCCGCGCCTGGTCGAGCCAGAAAGCGTCGGCCTCTGCCAGCGAACGGTCGTAGAGGGCGCGCCGGGCCGCCGCGTCGATCCGGCCATTTAGTTGCCACCATTGCGGCACGGGATAGATTTCGGCGTCGCCCATTTTCTTCGCTCCCTCGGTCTCTCTCTCCCTCACTTAGGATTGAGGCACGACAAGGCGCCGCCGAAGTTACCGCAAAAACCACCGGAAATGATGGAAAATCTGCATTTTGCGACAGTTTTTGCTCAGGTGGGCGAGAGGGTGCCGAGCAAGGCGACCACCAGCAGGACCGCGAGTCCGGCGGCGGTTTCGGCGGCGAGAGAGAAGCGCAGCGCGCGGTCGGATCCCGGCGCGTCCGCGGCGAGGGCGGGCGCGAGGCGCCAGCGGTTAAGCGCCGCAAAACCGAGCATCGCGGCGAACAGCCCAAGTTTCACCATCAGTACGAGCGCCCAGTCGCTGGTCAGCGATGGCGGCCAGCCCGCGATGACAATCATGTTGACGATGCCCGTCGTGAGCAGCAGCACCAGGATCGTGCCCGTCGCGGCGAATCCGGCAAGGCTGCGGAGGAGGGCGTCGCGGTTGCTTCGGCCGAGCAAGGCACCGAGAAAGATGATCAGCGCGCCGAGCCACATTGCGGCGGCGAGCAGATGGGCGACGTCCGACAGGCGGTGGATGGTGCCGAAACCGCCTTCGGTCGCGCCGACATGGCCGGTCCAGGCGTTCGTTGCGAGCGCGATCGAAGCAGCGATCGCGGCAAGGCCGCATTGCCGGCGCGCGGCGGCAAAAGCCGTCAGCAGCAGCGCGGCGCCGCGAACGGCGAATACCAGGCCGAGCGGTGTTTCCGCGAGGATGGCTTGCAGTGTCGCTCTGTCGACCTCGCCCACCGGGGCGGCGAGCATCGAGGCGACGCTTTCCATCATTCCCCAGGCCGACGCAGCGAGGGCAATCAGCGCGAGCACCGCAACGGCGGGCAGGGTTCGCCGCCCGCTGACCAGCGCGCGGCCCGCGACGAGCATATAGAGGGGCGCACCCGCCGCGAGCAGCAGCGCCGTATAGCTTAGCGCACGGGCGGCTAGGAGGCCGGGCTCAGTCACTCTATCACCGGACGGTGAAGCTGAAATTGCCTTCGATACGGTGCTGGTCGGCGGCCACCGCATGCCATTTCAGCAAATAGGTGCCGGCGGCGAGCGGACGCGCGAGCTTCACCGTCAGCATCTTGCCCACGACCTTGGTGGTAAGGCCGCTGATTGGAGCCGGTCGGTGCTTGGCCATGCCCGGCATACCGGTCATCGTCAGCTCGATGCCCGTCAGCGGCGCGATGAGCGTTTCGGAAAAGCCGAGGGCGATCGTCGCCGGCTTCGCGACGCTGGCGCCCGCAGCGGGCGAAGAAGAGAGCAGACGGGGATGGGCCATGGCCGCCGCAGGAAGCAGGCCTGCGGTGAGAACGGCGAGGGCGATAAAACCATATGTGCGCATCTTGTGTCTCCGGTCTTGGGGCAGCGGGGCCAGCGCCGCCGCGAGCTTCCTATCCTATAAGGCTTCGCGGCCGCATCCATATTCGGAATCCGGCTCTTTTCTGACAGGATGTGCCGCAAGGAGGTGGCAGATCGGCGATAATCGGGACCGCGGAGATAGCTCATTGGGCCTATGCGATATTCGGCCGTCATTTGCTGTCTCCTGCTCCTTTCGGGCGTTTTGGCCTTTCCCGCCGCGGCATCCGCGCAGGACGGCTTCGCCGCCGATATCGATCTGCTCGAGGTGCATGTCGGCAAGGGCCACGATCACCTCGTGCTCGACAGCGGCCTGACCGACGTTGAGCTTTCCGTACGCTTGCGTCGATCGCTGGGCGAAAACGTGAACATCTATACCGGGGTCATCCACGAGCGCCTGCTAGGTGGCACACGCGACATCGCGATCGCTCATGGAGAAACGGCCAAGGTCACGCGCGCCATTTTCGGCATTGGGCTTTCCTTTTGGCGATTGCATACTTTGCAAACTCAGTCTGAGGAGAGTTCCGCGTCTATGAAGGCTTGAGCTTCTGCGCGGAGTTCCTCGAACCGGCGCGAACCAACGTCGCCAAACGATGCCGCCACTCCGATGTCGCCCGGTCGGTAAACGTGCGCGTATTTGCCGTTCTTCGTGAAGGTGATGCGATAGCCTCGGTAGGCCTCTTCCTGAATCATTCCGGCTTCCCCGATTTCGGCTTCGTCTTCACGACCCTCTTTAGACGCTCATCCCAGCGGGCCTCATTCTCGTCGGCTTCTAGCTCGCGGGCGGCCTGTTTGAACTTGTCGGTCTGAGACTTTGATTCCGTCAACGAATTGACTCCCGATAACCAATGTGGTGCTTGCTGACTATATCGGATCAGTTCCGGTGAGGGAAGCGGGAGAAATATGGTCACACGTCTGGAAGTCGAGGTAGATCGCATCTTTCTCGATCAACAAAATCCGCGCCACAAGCCGTTTGAAACGCAAGCTGAGGTCATCGACTACTTGTGCCACCACGAAAGCATCCTCTCCCTTGCTAGAGACATTGTCGCGCATGGACTGAACCCGATTGAGCAATTTGCTCTTATCCCTGATGAAGATGCTGAAGATGATCGGGCGACGTATGTAGTTGCTGAGGGCAACCGCCGTATCTGCGCCCTACAACTTCTGCACGATCCAGATCGGGCTCCCTCCAAACTTCGCAATGGCTTCGCGCAGGCGGCGTCGGGATGGGTGGGCAGCGGCCCGCTGCCCTGCGTTCTCTTCGACGACCGACCCGCCGTTGATCTCTGGTTGACCCGCATCCACGACGGCGAACAGGGTGGCATCGGGCGAAGGAAATGGAGTGCCGATCAATCAGCACGCCACAGTGGGAGCGACAAGGACAAACTGGCCTTGATCCTGCTGGACTACGCTGAGGGAAAAGGTCTAATTTCATCCGAAGAGCGCAAGGGCACGCTCACCACTGTCACCCGCTATGTGATAAAAGAGCCGGTGCAGTCCGCGTTGGGTATTGATGCGAACGATTTGAATAATATCCGCGTTACCAAGCCTGAGGGCGATTTTGACGCATTGTTAGGCAAGTTCCTTGGCGATCTCGCCAGCGGCCATGTGAACAGCCGCGCCAAAGGAGTCGAGGTTTTCAAAGCCTATGGACGAGAACTGGAAGCAGTAAAGGTGCCGGGCACAGGCGAGATTGTTCCAAAATTGCTTGAGCAGGCGAAGGGAGGCAAGAAGCCGATCCGCCGCCGGATTAAGATCAAGCCGCGTTCCACATTGGCCCATGAGCACGAAATTATGGATGCGTTGAAGGCCATGAACAGCCAGAAACTCGTCAGCCTTTACAACTCAATTACAATTGTTCCGCTGAACCCACATGCTCCGCTGGTTTCGGTTGGCGTGTGGGCCTTTCTGGAATCGTTGTCGGCGAGGGCCGGTCGCGGCGAGAACCAAGATTTTCCATCCTTCTTCGATAAAAACCGTCGGGCAAAATACGGACTGCCTACCGGCAAGGACGCAAAGGCAATCACCGAGGCGCTAAAGCACGTGGCAGCCTCAGGTGATGTTACCAAGCATGACGGAACGGCCGCGCTTTTTAACGGCGATCAGCTTGCTAACGACATGGATACATTGAAGGATTTAGTCCTTAAGTGCATTGAAAGCATCAATCCCCCATCGTCATAATTTTATTGTGGCCGATCGGCCGACTGGTCGTTATATGGGCATGGCCCGATCAAACTCACCCCTTCGCTATCCCGGTGGCAAAACCTGCCTCTATGATCTTACCGCGCATATCCTGCGCCTCAACAAGCTAGAACGCGGTCACTACGCCGAGCCATATGCGGGCGGGGCTGGCCTTGCCCTCACCTTACTGTTTGAGGCTCACGTGAGCGACATTCACCTAAATGATGTCGATCGGTCTGTTTGGGCATTCTGGGACAGCGTCCTCAATCGGAGTGACGAACTGGTTGAACTTATCTGTTCGACGCCGATTGATATGCCGCAGTGGCACTACCAGCGGAGCGTTTATCTCAATCCGCAGGATTTCGATGACCTCGCTTTGGGCTTCAGCATGTTCTTCCTGAACCGAACCAACCGCTCTGGCATCGTAAAGGGCGCGGGCGTGATTGGTGGGCAGGATCAGCAAGGCACTTACAAGATCGATTGTCGATTCAACCGAGCCGAATTGGTGCGACGGGTGCGGCGGATCGCCAAATACAAATCTCGCATTCACCTTCATCGCCTGGACGCACTCGACTTTATGAATTTGATGGATGAGCGCCTGCCTGGGCGGTCACTCTTCTGCATCGATCCGCCATATTTCAACAAGGGGTCGAGCCTTTACACCAGCTTTTATAACCCCGACGATCACGCGGCCGTGAGCCAAGCCGTGCTGGGACTGGAGCGGCCGTGGATGCTCACCTACGACAATACTCCCGAGATTTCGCAACTCTACAAGGTCCGACGTCAATTCAGTTTCGATGTAAACTACTCAGTGCAGACAAAAAGAGTTGGCACGGAATTGCTGGTGGCATCAAAAGGCTTGGTAATGCCGAGCGAAGTGCGGGATCGATTGTTCTACCGTCCGCAGTATCGCTCGGCATCAGCGGCCTAGCCTTTCGTTAGACGATGCGGCTTAGTTCGCCACCGCGAACGATTGCGGCGTTTCTCTAGCTTCTCAGGCTTGGGTGCAGACGTCAGGTATTGCGTAGGTAAGCCGCTTGCCGACAATGCCCTTGATCGCTGCAACGGAGCGGTCGCGGTCGTTACAGCCCAGTGCTTCTCGATTATTATACCGGAACTCATATTCCGCCAGATAGCGATGCAAATGTTGCTCGCCACAATGCTGATAGATGCCCTTCATCCCGCGCTTGAAGATGCTGAAATAGCCCTCGACGGTATTGCTGTGGATGGTCCGATCTTCAAGGTTCACATACTCGCCCTTGCCGTGGCTGGTTGTGCCATGTGCAGAAAAGAACTTGCCCATGTCGCGATAGCCGCTGTGTTCGTCTGTCATCACGCGGACTTCTCGGGCAACGTTGGCGAGAACGATCGGCATCAGCGTTTCGGCCTTCACATTTTCGATAACCATCGTGCGGGCCTTGCCGGTGTCGCGGTCAACAAGCGCCAAAACCTTCATCTTGTGATGGAAGGCGCGCTTCTTTTCGGTGCCCTTAAGGTGGCCGATGAAGGTTTCGTCCACCTCAACCACGCCGCCAGCGCCGCCGAACGGAGTAAGGTCGCCGTCCGTCATTGCTTCGCGAATGCGATGAGCCAGAAACCACGCGCTCTTGTAAGTGATTTCCAAAATGCGGTGAAGCTGGTGGGCGCTGACACCCTTCTTGCTGCTGGTCATCAGATAGAGCGCCTGCAACGCCTTATGCAGCGGCAAGCGCATATGCTCGAACACTGTGCCGATCTTTACGGTGAACTGCTTCTTGCAGTCGCCGCAACGCCACAGACCCTCGCGAATGCGTTTCGCAGGGTTCGCCTTCACCTTTGTGATGCGGTCCAGTCCACCACAGTGCGGGCAAACCGAACCATCCGCCCACACGATATTTTCGAGGTGGGCAAAGGCAGCTTCTTCGCTGTGGAACTCGGGACGGGAAAGGGCAGACATGACATTGAACTCCTTGAGAGATTCTATGCCATATCGTCACCGTGTTTGCAAGGTATATAATCGCCTTCCTTTTAGCGTCCTTCGGATTCGAGGGCAGCGGCAACCCTCGTCAGCGCAGCCAATGGCGGGCGAGCGCGACGTGCAGCCGGATGCCGGTTTCCAGCACGTCGTCGTTGAAGTCGTAGCGCGGATTGTGGAGCGGAGCGGGATCGTCGCCGCGCCCTTGGCCGAGCCAGAGATAGGCGCCCGGCCGATGCTGGAGCATGAAAGAGAAATCCTCCGATGTCGCCGCTGGTTCGGGCGCCCGTTCGGCGCGCGCGACGGTCGCGGCGATTTCCAGCGCATCTTCGGCCGCGGCCGGATCGTTGATCGTCGCCGGATAGTAGCGATCATAATCGAGGGTTGCGCGCACTTCGAACGAAGCCTCGATGCCGCGCAGCATCTGGCGTATCCGCTCCTCGATACGGTCCTGCACTACGGGGTCGAAGGTCCGGACCGTGCCGCCGACGCGGACCTCAGCAGGGATGACATTATGCGCATGACCGCCGTGGATTTCGGTGACGGACAGGACCGCCGCCGCCGATGACGGTACATCGCGTGCGACGATCGTGTTGAGCTGTTGGACCAGGCTGGCGGCGGCGAGCAAGGCGTCGGGCGTGTCCTGCGGCAGGGCGGCATGGCCGCCCTTGCCTTCGACCCTGATCGCGAATTTGTCCGCCGCGCCCATGATCGCGCCGGCGCGGGTCGAAATCACCCCGGCCGGCAAGCTCGGCCAATTGTGCAAGGCGTAAATGCGGTCGCAGGGAAAGCGTTCGAACAAGCCGTCCTCGATCATGTACCGCGCGCCGCCCAGCCCCTCCTCGGCGGGCTGGAAGATGAAGTGGAGCGTACCAGAGAAGCCCGGATCGCGCGCAAGATATTGCGCCGCGCCCAGCAGCATTGCGACATGGCCATCGTGGCCGCACCCATGAAAGCAGCCCGGCGACGTGCTGGCCCAGGCCAGGTTCGTCTGTTCTTCGATTGGCAGCGCATCCATGTCGGCACGCAAGCCCAGAGTGCGGGAGCCCTCGCCCACGCGCAAAACGCCGACGAGTCCGGTCCCGCCAATGCCTTCATGCACGTCGATCCCCGCAGAACGAAGTTCGGCGGCGATGCGTGCGGCGGTCCGATGCTCCTTGAAGCCAAGCTCGGGGTGGGCGTGGATGTCGCGGCGCAGCGCGACGAGCGGTTCCATCAGGTCGGCGAAATCGGTCATCAGTTCTGGTTGCCGAACAGGTTCTGGATCGGAAAGTGATGCTTGATGAAGGGCGATTTGATCACGACGTAGCTGAAATATTTCTCGATCCCATAGTCGCTTTCGAGCATATCCTCGATGATCGACTGATAATGACCGACGCCGCGCGCGACGAATTTCAGCAGATAATCATAGCCGCCGCTGACGAGATGGCATTCGACGATCTCGTCGAGCTTGGCAATGCGGGTTTCGAAGCGCGAAAAGTCGCCGTGGCGATGCTCGGTGAGCGTCACTTCGGTAAAGACGGTGAGAAATTCGCCGAGCTTGTGCAGATTGATATGCGCGCCATAGCCGGTGATGTAGCCGGCCTTTTCCAGCCGCTTGACCCGCGTCAGGCAGGGGCTGGGTGACAGGCCCACGGCGTCGGCCAATTCAACGTTGGTGACGCGGCCCATCTGCTGCAGCTTCGCGAGGATCTTGAGGTCGATCCGGTCGAGCTTCGGGCCTGGCATCATGACTCTATCCCCTACGCCATCAGCTGAGCGCGGCCCGGATATCGGGCTGTTCGAGAAGCTGATCGAGCGATTTCTCGACCCGGTCGAATATAAGGTCCATTTCGTCTTGCGAACAGCATAATGCGGGGGCGAAGCCGATCACCGCATTGGCGAAGCAGCGGACGATCACCCCATTGTCCCATGTGAGTTGCGAAAGTCTGCCGCCGACATCGAGTTCGGCGGCGAATCCTGCTTTCGTCTGCTTATTCGTGACCAGTTCGATCGCGCCGAGCAGGCCGCGACCGCGCGCATCGCCGACAAGGGGATGCGCCTTCAGCATGTCGAGCCGCGCCGCAAAGCGTTTTCCCACCATAACCCCGTTTTCCATCAGGCCGCCTTGGCGATAGAGGCGCAGCACCTCCAGCGCCACCGCCGCGCTGACCGGATGACCTGAATAGGTGAAGCCATGGCCGACCGGGAGCGTCTCGGGCGCGCTGTCGGCGATCGTCTGATAGACATGATCGGCCATCAGCACCGCGCCCATCGGCGCATAGCCGCTGGTCAGCCCCTTCGCGAGCGTCAGGAAATCGGGGGACACACCTTCGTCGTCGCACGCGAACATGGGGCCGGTGCGGCCGAAGCCCGTGATGACCTCGTCGACCAGCATGAGGATGCCGAGCCGGGTGCAGGCCTCCCGCATCGCCTTCAGCCAGCCCTTTGGCGGGACGATCACGCCGCCCGATCCCTGGATCGGTTCGCAGCAGAATGCGGCGACGCTGTCGGCGCCGAGCTCGGCGACCTTCGCTTCGAGTGCGGTGACCGACGACGCGATCACCGCGGCGTCGTCATGGCCCTGCGGGTGGCGATAGGGATAGGGCGAGGCGATATGATGCTGCCAGGGACGCGGCAGGTCGAAGCCGCGGTGGAAGTTCGCCAGCGCGGTGAGCCCCGCGCCGTTCGAACTCGATCCGTGATAGCCCCATTCGAGCGCGATGAACTGCTTCTTCTGCGGCTGCCCAATGGCGTTGAAATAATGGACTATATAGCGGATCGCGCTGTCGATCGCGTCCGACCCGCCAAGCGTGAAATAGATATGGTCGAGCCCCGCGGGCGCCAGCGTCGTGAGCTCGTCGGCCAGCCGGATCGCGGGTTCGCTCGAAAAATGAAAATAGCCGGTCGCATAGGGAAGGCGGCGCATCTGCTCGGCCGCGGCTTCGACAATGCTGTCCTGCCCATAGCCGACGTTGACGCACCATAGTCCGGCGAACGCGTCGAGGATGCGGCGGCCGTCGTTGTCGGTCAGCCACATGCCGTCGCCGGCGGTCAGGATACGCGCACCGTGGCGCTCGTGCCCGCGGAACGAGCTGACGGGGTGGATCAGATGGTCGCGGTCGATCTCGACAAGCGAGCGATTGGACCGGACGGGATCGGGCTTGAAGGCGCTTTGCATATGGTCAGGCTAAGCGCGGGTAGATAGCCGGTTGCGCCGAAATCGCCCGATCTGTCGCGCATGAACAGCTTTTGCAAAGCAGGTGCGGCATATTGTGCCGCGACAGTCTTTCATCCGATCGCGGCGGCGATCGCCTTTCCGCAGTTGACCGTGTCGGCGCTGCCTTTCAGGTCGCCCGTCCGGCCCGCCGGGGTCGAAAGCACGTCCTCGATCGCGCGCATGATCGCCGCCGCCGCTTCGGTTTCGCCCAGATGCTCCAGCATCATCGCCGCCGACCAGATCTGGCCAACCGGATTGGCAATGCCCTTGCCGGCGATATCGGGGGCGGATCCGTGGACGGGCTCGAACAGCGACGGATGTGTGCCGTCGGGATTGATATTCCCCGATGGCGCGACGCCGATCGTGCCGGTGCAGGCGGGGCCGAGGTCGGACAATATGTCGCCGAACAGGTTCGACGCGACGACGACGTCGAAGCGGTCGGGGTTCATCACGAATTGCGCGGTCAGGATGTCGATATGATATTTATCATGGCTGACGCCGGGATATTCTTTGGCGATCGCTTCCACGCGCGAATCCCAGAAAGGCATGGTGATCGCGATGCCGTTCGATTTGGTCGCCGACGTGACATGGCACCGCTCGCGCCGGCTTGCGAGGTCGAAGGCGAAGCGCAGCACGCGGTCGACCCCGAAACGTGTCATCACCGTTTCCTGGATCACCACCTCGCGATCGGTGCCAGCGAACATGTGCCCGCCGACCGGGCTATATTCGCCTTCTGTATTCTCGCGCACGACCCAGAAGTCTATATCTCCGGGCTCGCGTCCGGCGAGCGGACAGGGAACGCCGGACATCAGCCGCACGGGACGCAAATTGACATACTGGTCGTACTCGCGGCGGAACTGCAGCAGCGATTGCCCAAGCGAGATATGATCGGGCACCGTCTCCGGCCAGCCGACCGCACCAAAGAAGATCGCGTCGGGGCGTCCGATCCGCGCCTTCCAGTCGTCGGGCATCATCTGGCCGTGCTGCGCATAATGGTCGCAGCTCGCAAAATCATGCCATTGCTGTTCGACCCCGAAGCCGAAGCGGCTCGCCGCCGCTTCGAGCGCGCGAATCCCCTCGGGCATCACTTCCTTGCCGATGCCGTCCCCGGGGAGAACGGCGATAGTGTAGCGACGCTTGCCGGTCACGGCCTGCTCCTCAAAATTCGAGCCCGCCGATGTGGAAGGCCTTGGTTTCCAGATATTCCGTGATGCCGGCTTCACCGCCTTCGCGGCCGATGCCCGACTGTTTGACGCCGCCGAAGGGGGCCATCTCCATCGCGATCGAACCCGTGTTGAGCGCGACCATTCCGGCTTCGAGCCGTTCGGCGACGCGGAAGGAGCGGGCGAGGTCGCGCGTATAGAAATAGCTCGCGAGGCCATAAGGGGTGGCATTCGCCATCGCGATCGCCTCGGCTTCGTCGCCAAAACGAAACAGCGGCGCGATCGGGCCGAACGTCTCTTCTTCGGCAAGCCGCATGTCGGGCGTTGCATCGCCGAGGATGAGCGGGCGGACGAAATTGCCGTCGCGGCGTCCCGACCCAGTCGCCAGCGCCTTCGCGCCCTTCGCTATCGCATCGTCGACATGCGCCGCGACCTTGGCGACAGCGGCGGCGTTGATCAGCGGTCCGATTGCCGCGCCGTCTTCTGTTCCGGGCGCGGCATGCAGGGCTGCGACCGCTTGTCCCAGCCGCGCCGCGAATTCGTCATAGACGGAGGCATGAACAAAAATGCGGTTGGCGCAGACACAGGTCTGGCCCGCGTTGCGGAACTTGCTCGCCATCGTCGCGCGCACCGCAAGGTCGAGGTCCGCATCGTCGAAGACGATCAGCGGCGCGTTGCCGCCGAGTTCGAGGCTGAGGCGTTTGATCGTATCGGCGCTCTGCCGGAACAGCAGTGCGCCGACCCGGGTCGATCCGGTGAACGACAATTTTCGCACGACAGGGCTGGCGGTGATCGTCGCGCCGATCGCCTGCGGCAGGCCGGTCACGAGGTTGATCGTCCCCTTGGGAAAACCCGCCCGCACCGCCAGTTCGATGAGGGCGATGGCAGAGAAGGGCGTGAGTTCGGACGGCTTGATGACAACCGGGCAACCCGCCGCGAGGGCCGGCGCGCATTTGCGCGTGATCATCGCCGCCGGGAAGTTCCACGGCGTGATCGCGGCGCTGACGCCGACGGGTTCCTGCAATATAATGATGCGCCGGTCGCGTTCGGGCGAGGCGACATTGCGGGCGCCGACCCTGCGGCCTTCCTCGGCGAACCATTTGATGAAGGTCGCGGCATAGCGGATTTCGCCCTGCGCCTCCGCCAACGGCTTGCCCTGTTCCGCGGTCATGATCCGTGCGAGGTCGTCCAGATTCTCGAGTACCAGCGCGTGCCAGCGCTCGAGCAACGCGCCGCGCTCGTTCGCGGTGCGCGCGCGCCACGCGGGCCAGGCGGCTTCAGCCGCCGCGATCGCGGCTTCGGTTTCGTCGGCCGAGCAGTCGGGGATGTCGCCGATCGCGGCGCCCGTGGCCGGATCGGTCACGGTCAGGCTGGCGCGGCCGGCGGCCGCTATCCATGCGCCGTCGATCAGCGCGGCCTGCCGCAGCAGGCTGGGGTCGTTGAGGATAAGGGTCATCCGAGTGCCTGCGCCGCAAGCCCAAAGACCGCGGGAAAAGGCGCCGGGACGGGTGCCGGGCCGCGCGCCATCGTGCGTACCGAACCGACGCGCGGCAGCCCAAGCTCTTCCAGCCAGTCGCCGAGGCCGCTTTCGGCGGTGATGTCGATGCGGCAGAAGCGGCCCTGTTTGACGGCAAGCCAGTGGAGGATCAGGGCCTTCGCGCCTGCCGCGTCGGGCGCGACGACCGGGGCGATCGACCAGCCGCGACCGAAACGGCGCAGCATCGCAAAACCGACGGGATGCTGGTCGCGCGACAGGACGACAGTGCGGCTGTCGGCGGCCAGCGCATCGAACAAGGCCTGCCGGTCCATTCCACTGGCCACGCTGTAAAGCTCGCCAAGCGCGCCGTCGGCCTTGCCCTTCGGCCGCACCCGCTCACCCGGATGCAATTCGCTGAGCGGAACGTCGGGCGCGGGTCCCTGATGCTGATAGATGCGGCCGGTTTCGACGAAGCCGAGCTTGAGATAGAGCGGCAAGCCTTCTTCGGTGGCGTTGAGCATGATCGTACGATCGCCCAGCTGCGCGATCATCGCCTCCATCAGCTTGCGGCCGATGCCTCTACCCTGCGCGGCGGAACTCACGATCACCATGCCTATCGTCGCCATGGTTTCGCCGAAGCGCCATGCCATGATGGTGCCGACCAGCTTGCCGTCGACTTCGGCGACGAGCCCTTCGCCAAGTCCGAGGAACAACGCCCAATCCTCGTCGCGGTGCGGCCATTGCTGCTCGCGCGAAAGCTCTGTTGCCGCTTCAAGGTCGGCGGCCGCCATCGGCCGAAGGGCCAGGGGAGCGGCTGTTATTGTCGCCATCGGGAATACTCCTGCTGCCTCCCCTTTCCATCTAACCGCCCGCCGCTGGCATGGGATGCCGGTTTTTCGACGATAATAGAAGAATATCGCGTTGGGCTGCCCGTGTGCGCGGCGCGAATTTCGGGCGCACCGAATAAGATGCCGAAACCCGCATCAAAGGAATCCGCGCCATGTCCGAATTCGACGTCAACCGGTTTCGCCCGGACCTAGCCGCCAATTTCATCGGTGGCCGCAAGGTCGACGGGCGCGGGCGTATCTTTGAAGTCCAACGCCCGTCGGACGGCGCGTTGCTCGCGCCCCTTCATGCCGCCGATCCGGCTCAGCTCGAGGAAGCGGTTGCCGATGCCGCCGCGGCACAAAAGCGCAGCGGCTGGGGCACAATGGAACCGCGCGGCCGGATGCGCCTGCTGCGCCGCTGGGCCGAGCTGATTGAAGGCGACGCTGACTGGCTGGCCCCGCTGGAAGCGGTGGGGTCGACGCGCACGCTTGCCGAAATCCGGGCGTGGGATATTCCCTATACGGCGGAGTGCATCCGCTTCTTTGCCGAGTTTGCCGACAAGCATGGCGGCGAAGTCGGGGCAACGACACCCGACAAGCTGGGCTTTACCCTGACCGAACCCTATGGTGTCGTCGCTGCTATCGCGCCTTGGAACCTGCCGCTCGTCATGGCGGCCTGGAAGATCGCGCCGGCCTTGGCGGCTGGTAATGCCGTGCTGCTCAAGCCTTCGGAACTGACACCCTTCAGCATCGTTCGCCTTGCCGAACTGGCGATCGAGGCGGGGATGCCCGCCGGCATCTTCAACATCGTGCAGGGCGGCGGCGCCGATATTGGCGACGCGCTGGTGCGCGCGGATGCCGTCGGCAAGGTCAGCTTTACGGGCTCGACGCGCACCGGACGCGCGATCATGGCGGCCTGCGCCGAAACCGGACCCAAGCCGGTCACGCTCGAGCTCGGCGGCAAAAGTCCCCAGATCGTCTTTGGCGATGCCGATCTCGACAAGGCCAGCGCCATCGTCGCCAAGGCGATCACGCTGAACGCCGGACAAGTCTGCGTCGCGGGTTCGCGCTTGTTGGTGCACGAAAGCGTCGCCGAGCCGGTCATCGATAGCATCGTCCGCGCCTTTGCCGCGCATCGCATCGGCGAAACCTGGAACAGCGAAACAACGATGGGACCGATCATGTCCGAGCGGCAAGTCGAGACGATCGACGGCATCGTGTCGCGCGCGCTGGCGGGCGGGGCCGAAGCCTTGGCAGGCGGTGGCCGCGCCGCTTCGCCGCAGCAGGGAAGCTATTATGCGCCGACGCTGCTTGCCGGCGTCGCCCAGGATGACGAGGCCGTGCAGGGAGAGATTTTCGGGCCGGTGCTGACCGTCCAGACCTTCGCCGACGAAGACGAGGCCTTCGCGCTCGCCAATGGCACGCGCTATGGCCTTGCAGCGGGCGTGCATACCCGCGACGTCGCGCGCGCCTTGCGCGCGACCCGCGCGCTTCAGGCCGGGACGATATGGGTCAATCGCTATGGCCGCAGCGACGATTTCATCCTGCCGACCGGCGGCTACGGGGAATCGGGTATCGGCAAGGATCTGGGCCGCGAGGCCTATCTAGCCAATTGCAAGAGCAAGACTGCGCTTATTCAGTTCTAGGGTCCTGACCCTAGGCGCAGGATCCTATTCGGCGAAACGCGCGATCGAATAAGGCGCGATCGGGATGTCGGTCGCGCCGGTCGCGATCAGTTCGGCCATGGTTTCGCCGACGCCGGGGCCGACCTGGAAGCCCGCGCCCGAAAAGCCAAAGGCGTGGAACAGCCCGGGGACCGACGCGCTGGGACCCATGACGGGCAGGCTGTCGTCGGTATAGCCCTCGATCCCAGACCAGACGCGGATGATCTGCAGCGGAGCGAGTCCCGGCGCGAGGCGGCGGATATGCTCGAGTTGGGTCAGCGTATTCTGCGGCATCACATAGGCACGATATTCGTCGGGATAGGACGGCGCGCGCGTGCTGCCACCGAGGACGATATTGCCGCGGGCGACTTGCCGGAAATAGACGGTCTCGATCTCATCGGGCGTCATCACGCCGACCGACGGCGCGATCGCATAGGGCACGGGCTCGGTCACCGTCATCGTCGGCGCACGCGGAGTCAGCGGGACGGGTTCGCCGAACCAGCCGGCGATCGGGCCCGCCCAGGCGCCGGCCGTGACGAGAAGGATCGGCGCGCGAAAAAGGCTGCCGTCCTCGGCTACAAGTTCGAAATCCTCGCCCTGCTTGCTCGCCGCGGAGATCTTTGTGTCCTCGACGATCCGCGCGCCCAGCCTCGCTGCGGCGCGGGCGAAGGCGGGAGCGGCGAGGCGCGGATTGGCGTGGCCGTCGAGCGCCGAATAGGAACCGGCAAGGACGTCGGGGCCGAGCCAGGGGAAGCGGTCGCGCAGCACATTGCCGCTCAGCAGTTCGAGGTCGAGCCCCTCCTCGCGCGCCTTGGCCGCATAATCTTCCATCGCGCCGACATTTTCGGGCCGGTCGCGAAAGCAGACGCGCATATGGCCGCCCTGCAGATATTCGACATCGGCGCCGAGCAACTCGTTCGCGCTGCGCCAGATGCGGCTCGCGCGATTGGCCAGCGGCAGCTGGAAGATCGGCCGGCCCTGACGGCGGACATTGCCGAAATTGGTGCCGCTCGCCTGCCGCCCAACCTTGTCGGTTTCGATCAGGGTCACCGACAGGCCGCGCTGGCGCAGGAAGAAGGCAGCCGAACAGCCCATGATGCCGCCGCCGATGATCGCGACGTCGCTGCGGATCGGCGCGACGCTCATGAATTGCGCCTTGCCGTGCTGATTCCGATCGGCTTGACCGGCGCTTGGCCGCGCAGCCGTCCCGCGGCCTCGACCGTCTCGCCGCGCGCCGCGGCGACGATTTCGGCGGCGGCGTTGCCGCAATAGCGGCCCTGGCAGCGGCCCATGCCGACGCGGCTGAAGGCTTTGGCACGATTGGTCTCGGTCGCGCCCGAATCGACGATGCTGGCGCGTAGTGTCGCGGCGGTCACGCTTTCGCAGCGGCAGACGATCGTCTCGTCGGCAACGCGCGCCGCAAGGTCGTGCGGCCAGGGAAAGGCCTGCGCCAGTCCGTCGGCGAAGCGGCGATAGCGCGATTTTTGCGCCGTCAGCTCGCGGCGCCGGTCCGCTTTATCGGCGAGGCCAAGGTCCGCGAGCGCGGCGAGTGCGGCCAGTTCGCCCGTTACTTCGGCGCAGCGTGCGCCGAGGATGCGGGCGCCGTCGCCGGCCAGATAGATGCGCTCGGCACTGGTGCGGCCATCGGCGTCGGTTTCGGGAAGCCATTGGCGTGTCGGTGCGTCGAAGGCGAAACGGCAGCGGGCCAGATCGGCGATCTGCGTTTCGGGGCGGAGGTGCCAGCCCATGCCGACTGCATCGCAGTCGAACCGGCGGATGGTTCCGCCCCGGGTCGCGACGCTGATACCGCTTACGCCGTCGTCATCGTCGCCGTGGATTTCGGTCAGGGTGACGCCGGTCCGGACGGGGATGCCGCGGCGCCAAAGATCAAAGGTCAGCTTTGCGCCCGTCCAGAGCAGGTCGGGCTGCGCGGCGAGCTTGGCGGCTGCGGCCATGCGGCCCCTGAGCGGTGAGGTGTCGAGGACCGCGGCGACATCGGCCCCAGCCTTCGCATATTGATGCGCAACCAGATAGAGGAGGGGGCCGGTGCCGAGGAAGGCGACCCTGTGCCCGATCGCGCAGGCCTGCGCCTTAAGCGCGATCTGCGCGCCGCCGAGGCTGTAGCAGCCCGCCCGGTTCCACCCTTTGATCGGGACCAGCCGATCGGTCGCACCCGAACACACGATCAGCGCGTCATAGGGCACGGCCCGCGCCTCGCCGGCTGAGGTCGTCCACACCGCGCCTTCCGAGATATTCCACACAAGCGTTTCGGGCTCATAGTCGATCGCCGGGCGCAACCGGTCGAAGGCCTGATGCACCGCCTCGGCGCGCGCCGCCTCGGTGCCATAGAGCGTTGCATAGTCGCGCTTGAAGCCGTCCGGCTGGCGCCGATAGATCTGACCGCCGTCGCGGCGCCCTTCGTCGATGACGAGTGGGCGGACACCCCCAGCGACAAGTGCTTCCGCAGCGCGCACCCCGGCCGGTCCGGCACCGATGACGATTATCCGACGTTCGGCCACGACGCCTCCGGCTGAGTGGTGAGGATCGACAATCCTTCGCTGATTTCGGTCGAGCAGGCGCGCAGCCGTTCGCCCGCAGCCGTCCAGACCCAGCAGTCCTGACACGCCGCCATCAGACAAAAACCGGCGCGTCGCCCGTCGCCGAATTCGCTGTCGCGAAGCGCCGATCCGGCGGTCAGCATCGCGACCATCAGCGTGTCGCCCGCCAGTGCGCTGATCGGCTGGCCATCGACGGTGAACCGCACTTCGGACCGGCCGGTTTCGGCGAGACGGCGAAACCGGCCCGTCACGCGATCGCTTTTTCGCGCTGCGCGGCGAGCGCCGCAGGTTCCAGATGGCACAGCCAACGCTGGCCGCCAATGGTTCGCAGCGGCGGCGCGGCGCGGTCGCAGGTTCCGGCTATTGCCGCCGGGCACCGCGACAAGAAGCGGCACAGGCTCGCATCTGTCGTGGCGGCCAGGGCTGCGCCCGGTCGACTTCCCGTCCGTTCGAGCCAACCTGGCTGCATCGCGGGCACCGAATCCATCAGCAGGCCGGTATAGGGGTGGTGCGGTCCGGCCGCGAAGGCCGCGCGGTCGGCCTGTTCGACCGCCGTTCCGCCATAGAGGACGAGTATCTGGTCGCAAAAGGCGCGCACGGTCGAGATGTCGTGGCTGATGAAGACCGTCGCGATGCCGAGATCACGGCGCAAATCGTCGATGAGTTCCAGGATGGCCGCGCCCACGACGGTATCGAGCGCCGACGTTACTTCGTCGCACAGCAGCAATTCGGGTTCGGCGGCGAGCGCGCGCGCGAGGTTGATGCGCTGCTTCTGTCCCCCCGACAGGTCCGAACTCCGCCGCTGGGCAATGTCGCGCGGCAGGCGGATGAGTTCGAGCAGCTCGGCGACCCGCGCATCCGCCGCAGCGCCCTTCAGCCCCTTGAACAGTGCCAGCGGCCGCGCGAGAATCTCGCCCACCTTATGCGCGGGATTGAGCGCGGTGTCGGCGTTCTGGAACACCAGCTGGACCCGGCGGAACTGGTCGCGGCTGCGTCCGCCCAGGCCGCGCGGCAGTTCCTCGCCGCCCAGCATGACCGAACCCGATGCGCGCGGGAGGATGCCTGCGATGACGCGCGCCAGCGTCGATTTGCCCGACCCCGATTCGCCGATGACGCCGAGCGTCGCGCCGCGCCTGAGAGTGAAGCTGATGTCGTGCAGCACCGGAATCGCGGGCACGCCGCCCTGCACCCGGCCATAACCCGCCGTGACATGCGCGACCGACAGGATCGTCTGGTCGTCGGGTGTGGTCGCAAGCCGGGTTGCGGGGCGCGCCGCGGCGAGCAGCGTGCGCGTATAGTCGTCGCCGGGCGCGCCCAATATCTGCGCCGTCGGCCCTTCCTCGCGCAGCTTGCCTTGATGGAGGACGGCGATCCGGTCCGCCATCTGTGCAACGACGGCGAGATCGTGGCTGACATAGATGGCGGTCGCCTTGCTGTGCGCGAGCGCCGCCTTGAAGGCCTTCAGCACTTCGACCTGCGTCGTGACGTCGAGCGCGGTGGTCGGTTCGTCGAGAATCACCAGTTCGGGATCGGTAATCAGTGCCATCGCGGCCATCAACCGCTGAAGCTGGCCGCCCGACACCTGGTGCGGATAGCGCGCGCCGATGGTTTCGGGATCGGGCAGCGACAGCGCCTCGAACAGCGCGACAGCCTTTGCTTCGGCCTCGGCGCGGGTGCCGAGGCCGTGGACCAGCACCGGTTCGACAACCTGCGACATGATCGTTCGCGACGGGTTGAAGGCGGCGGCGGCGCTTTGCGCAATATAGGCGATGCTGCGTCCGCGCAGCATCGCGAGGGCGGGTTCGCCGAGCTGGTCGATCGCGCGCCCGCCGACGCGGATGCTGCCGCCCGATATGCGCGCGCCGCTGCGGGCATATCCCATCATCGACAAGGCGATCGTCGTCTTGCCCGATCCCGATTCACCGATCAACGCCAGCACTTCGCCGCGCGGAATGGCAAAGGACACGTCATCGACGATCGCACGTTCGCCGCCGTCGGGCGCGCGCACGGTGATGCGCAATCCCTGCACATCGACATGAAAAGCGGGGGCGGTCGCGCTCACGTCCGGTCCTCCACGGGCTTCAGCGCGTCGATGACGAGGTTCGCACCCACCGTCAGCGTCGCGATCGCGACCGCAGGCATGAGGATCGCGAGCGCCCCTTCGGGCAGGCCGGAGATATTCTCGCGAACCAGTGAACCGAGATCGGCATAGGGCGGCTGGACGCCGAGACCAAGGAAGCTGAGGCCCGACAGCAAGAGGACGATGAACACGAAGCGCAGGCCAAGGTCGGCGAGCCAGGGATGGATCATATTGGGCAATACCTCGCGCAGCGCGATATGCACCGCGCCTTCGCCGCGCGCCTGGGCGACCTGCACGAAATCGAGCGCGACCAAATTCATTGCCAGCGCCCTTGCTATGCGAAAATTTCCGGGAGTGTAGGTGATCGCTGGGATCAGCATCAACAGGCCGAGCGACGATCCGAATGCAGCGACGAGCACCAGCGCGAAAATCTTCGACGGAATGGAAATCAGCGTGTCCATCGCGCGCGACAGCAGCTCGTCGACCCAGCCGCCCTTGATCGCGGCCAGCAGCGCGAGCGTCGTACCGGTAGCGCTCGCGATCAGTGCGGCACCCAATGCGAGAAAGATGGTGTAGCGCGCGCCCCACAACAGCCGGCTCAGTACGTCGCGTCCCAAATAGTCGCTGCCGAGCCAGAAGCGCCGGGATGCCCCGCTGAAGACTTCGTAATCTACGAAGGCGCCGACCGTATAGGGCGCGACCAACGGACCGGCGATCGCGGTCACGAGCCAGAAGAGCACGAGTGCGAGGCCGATGCGGCCCGATAGCGGCAGCGAGCGGGCGAAGGCGACGAAGCGGCTCATTGCGCGCGCAGCCGGGGATTGGCGAGGATGGCGACGACATCGGCGAAGAGCATCAGCATCAGATAGGCCGCGCAAAAGATCATCGCGCAGGCTTGCAGCAACGGCATGTCGCGGCTCGTCACCGCATTGACCATCAGACTGGCGAGGCCGGGAAAGTTGAAAATCGTCTCGACGATGATCGCGCCTCCCATCAGATAGGATAAGGAGAGCGCCATCGCATTGATGATCGGCCCGATTGCATTGGGAAGGACGTGCGACAGGACGATACGGCGAAAGGTCAAGCCCTTGAGGCGCGCCATTTCGACATAAGGGCGGTCGAGCTGGTCGGCGACCGCCGCGCGCGTCATGCGCGCCATTTGCGCCATCACGACGACAGCCAGCGTCAGCACCGGCAGGGCGATCGAACGCAGCAGCTCGCCCCACGTCGCCTCGTCGGAGACGAGCGCGATCGACGGCAACCAGAGCAGCTTCACCGAAAAGATGAGGACGCCGATCGTCGCGACGAGAAATTCGGGCACCGCGACCATCGATAGCGTCGCGATGTTGAGCGTACGATCGAGCGTGCCGCCGCGATTGATGGCCGACACGATCCCGATGGACAGCGCCAGCGGCGCCGCGAGCAGCGCGGTGATACCCGCCAGCATCAGCGAATTGGGAAGCCGTTCGGCGATGATGTCGCGCACCGGCATGTTCGCGACGAGCGACTGGCCGGGGTCGCCCTGGACGATGCCTTCGAGCCATTCGGCGTAGCGAGTAAGCGCGGGGCGATCGAGGCCCATTTCATGGCGCAGTGCGGCGACCTGTTCGGGGGTGGCGCTTTGCCCGAGCGTTTCCTGCGCCGCGTCGCCGGGCAGCAGGCCGCTGATCGTGAAGATCACCGCCGACACGAGGAACAGCGTCAGCAGCGCCGAACCGATGCGGCGCAGCACGAGCGGCATGATCCCGACGAGGGCGGAACGCGGGGCGGCGGTCGCGGCCATCAGGCGTCCCACCACGCATATTCGGCGAACTGATAACCCATGAAACCGCCCAGCGCGACGGGCTGCAGCCCTTTCAGACGGCGATCATGGCCGTCGATCAGCGTGATGAAGACGGGGATGGCGACGCCGCACTGGCCGTGGACCAACGCCTGCATCTCGCCATAAAGCTCCTTGCGACGCGCCTCATCGGCCTCGCCGCGCGCCTCGACCAGCAAGCGGTCGAAGCGCGGGTTCTTCCATCCGCTTTCGTTCCAGTCGGCGTCGGATTTGAAGAACAGGCTGAAAATCAGGTCGGCGGTGGGGCGCGGGTTGGTGTTGCCGAAGCCCATCGGATGCTTCATCCAGTGCGTCGACCAGTAACCGTCGGCCGGGACACGATTGACCGCAAGGTCGAGCCCGACGCGCGCGCCATATTCCTGCAGAATCGAGGCCATATCGACCGACCCTTCGGCGGCCGGGGTCGCATAAACGGGGATGCGTACCCCGGTCAGCCCGCTGCGCTTCAAATGCCAGCGCGCGCGGTCAAGATCGAGCGTCGTCTGCGGCACCGCGGGATTATAATAGGGGTGAAAGGGCGGGATCGGCTGATCGTTGCCGATCGTCGCATAATTGCGAAACAGCGCGCGCTTGACGAGCGGCCGGTCGATCAGATGTTTGATCGCTTCGACAAAGTCGGGATTGCTGGTCGGCAGTCGATCCTGTCGCATGATAAGATCGGTGTAAAGAGCCGACGGCGTCGCGAGCAGGCCGTGGCCTGACGATGCGTCGATGCGCTTCGTGGAACGTGGATTCACCGCGTTGATCAACTGGACGTCGCCCGCGAGCAGCGCGTTGACGCGGCTGACCTCGTCGGGGATCGAGATGAGTTCGATCCGGTCGAGATAGGGACGCCCTTCGACCCAATAGTTGGTATTGCGCGCGACGACGGTACGCACGCCGGGCTTGAACTGCGCGAGACGATAGGGGCCGGTGCCGTTGCCGTTCGGCCGGGTTTCGCCCGCACGGACGATCAGGAAATGCGACTGGGCGAGGATCGCCGGCAGGTCGGCATTGGCGCCGGTCAGGCGAATCAGGACATCGTGACGCCCGTCGGCGCGGACCTCGGCGAATTGTTTGACGATCGTCGCCATCTTCGACCCGAGCTTGGCATCCGAATGGCGGCGGAGCGACCAAATGACGTCCTCGCTCGTCAGTTCGGACCCGTCATGGAAGCTTACGCCCTTGCGCAGCCGGAAATGCCAGGTGATGCGGTCGCTGCTTTCGATGCTTTCGGCCAGCGAAGGGCGCGACACCATGTCGGGGCCGGTCTTGGTCAGGCCGCTATAAAGCATGAAATGGCGGATATAATCGGTGGACAGCGCGCCCTTTGCCGGATCGAGCGTATCGGCGGTCGAACTGGACTGGGTTGCGATACGAATGCTGCCGCCGCGGCGCGGCGCGGCAAACGCTGACCGCTGACCGGGAAGGACGAGTATCCCGGCCCCCGCGATGCCCGCGCCAATCAGACCGCGGCGAGTGAAGAGGTCGCTACTCAATGGAGCCGGTCCTGCAGCTTGTACCAGGCGCCGACCATCGGCAGAAACCATGGCTTGCCCAGATGACCGGGAATCGCGGGCCAGGCGAGGTCGGCGAAGGGGTTCGCCGCCGCGTCGCCGCCCATCGCCCGCGCCATGCGTTCGCCCATGTGGGTCGCCATCTGGACGCCATGGCCGCTGTATCCCATCGCATAATAGAGCCCGTCATGCTCGCCGGCGCGCGGCAGGCGATCCGCCGTGAGATCGACGGTGCCGCCCCAGATATGATCGACCCGCGCATCGGTCAGCGCCGGGAACATATCGTGCATCGTTTTTTCCAGGACGCGCGCGCCCTTCAGGTCGCTACTCGGGTTGGACAGCGCGAAGCGCGCGCGGCCGCCGAAGATGAGGCGATTGTCCGGGGTGAGGCGGAAATAATTGCCGATGATCCGGCTGGTCACATAATTGCGGCGGGTCGGGAACAATTGGGCGACCAGCGCTGCATCGAGCGGTTCGGTGGCGATGGCGAAGCTGCCCACCGACACGATACGGCGGCGGAACCAGGCGAACGGGGCGTAGGGGCTCGCTCCTCCGGTCGCGACCAGTATCTGACGTGCCGCGACCGTTCCGCGCGGCGTGTCGACGGCCCAGCCGCCCGCCCCGTTCAGCAGCCGTGTCACGGGGGCATTTTCCCAGATTGCCGCGCCGGCGCGAGCGGCGGCATAAGCAAGGCCGATGCCGAACCGGCCCGGATGCAGCTGCGCGCTCGTCGTCTGGATCAGCGCGCCGTGAAATTCGCTGGCACCGATTTCGTCGCCGATGCGGTCCGGCGGAACCAGCTCGACATGGGGATCGACCTCCTTGGTCAGCAGGGCGTAGGCGGCTTCGAGTTTCGGATAATGTTCGGGTTTGGCAGCTAGTTTCGCGCGGCCGCAGCGCGTGAAGTCGCAGTCGATGCCTTCGGCGGCGGCGATGCGTTCGACCGTATCGACGGCATCGCAATGCGCCAGATACCAGGCGCGGGCGCGGTCGATGCCAAAGCTTGACGCCAGCGCGCCAAAATCATGCGCGGTCCCGGAATTGCACTGCCCGCCGTTACGTCCCGAGGCGGCGCCGATCACCCGCCCGGCTTCGAGCAGCGCGACGCTGGCGCCCGATCGGGCGAGCGCCAGGGCGGCCGACAGACCGGTGAACCCCCCGCCGATTACGGCAACATCGAACGCGCCGCCGATGGCATCGGCGCGGCCGGCATCGAAATCCGGGGCGCTCGCCTGCCAATAAGAGGGGGCGGGCACCGGCATGGTATCAGAGACCCACCACCGCGGGGAGGCAACCGATGTGCGGAATTTCGACATCGCGATAATTGGCGTTCGACGGCTCGTGGCCGCGGCCGACGAACACACGGCAACCGAAGCCGAGGTCGGTCGCGCTATTCTGGTCGTAACGGAAGCTCGACGAGACGTGCATCATATCTTCGGGACCGCAGCCGAGCTGGCCGAACATATATTCGAACGCCTGCAGGCGCGGTTTGTAGGCCTGCGCGCTTTCGGCAGTATAGACGCGGTGGAAGGTGGCGCCGAGCAGTGCGACATTGTGATGGATCTGGTCGTTCATCGCGTTCGACAGGATGACGAGCGGGATCGTGTCGCAGATCTTCGACAGTCCGCCGGGCACATCGTCATGCGGCCCCCAGGTCGGCACCGTCTCATAAATGGAATCGGCATCTTCCTCACGATATTCGACGCCATATTTCTTGGCCGTGCGGTGCACCGCATTCCGAATGACCTCGCGATAAGGTTTCCAGTCTCCCAGAACCTCGTCGAAGCGATAGGCCGAGAAATCCCGGCACATCGCGTCCATCGCGTCGGCAGGGATGCGGTCGGCGAAAAACTCGCGGGCCATTTCCGACATGCGGAACCGGGTCAGCGTCCCATAACAGTCGAAACTGATATATTTGGGGGTGAAGATGGGGCCGGCATTGCTCATCGTCTGTGATATCCCTCCTGGCGCGGCCCTACCATAGCCCGCTGTGGCGCCGATCATATGGCCACCTGATGGTCGGAACTTGTCCCCGATTGGACTTGCCGCGCAAGTGTATCGCCACGTTTCGCTTGCCCGTTTCGGCATAGCGTGCCGCGCCCTCGCTTACGCCTTTCAGCTTGCTTAGGCGGGTTCGCTGTCGCGGCGCCACGGATATGCGGGGCGGCGGCTTTCGCAAACCGGCATAAAATGCCGTTCTGCGCGGCAGGCGGCGGCGTGATCATGTAAGCGGCCGAAAGATCGCATAAACTTTGGCGACGTGTTCGCTGCTTTCCCAGCTGCAACTTGCGCCCTGTTCGACCAGGAAGATGTCGCCCTGCGCGAAGGTCCGCGACCGGCCGCTTTCGTCGACAAACGTCACCCCCCCCTGCAACAGATACATGAGCTCGAAATGGACATAGCACATTGGCAGGCGGTGATAGGGGGTCGAATCCCAGATGCCACAGGTGAATTCGCCGTCTGCCGAACGGAAGGTGCTGAAATTGCGGCAAGCAGGCGTCTCGCCGACCAGCAATTCGGCGAGTGGAGCGCCCGAGGGCACGAGGTCCGCGGCGACGTCGATCGGGACGATCCCCTTCGGGCTGTCCGCCCCCTTGGTGTAACGAAGGAAGATGATCGTCGCGGGAACCGGCGCCATCCAGTCGAAAGCGGTTCCGGCGGTGACCACCCAGCTCTCGCCTGCCGCATGGTCGCGCGCCATGCCGTCGGTAGAAATGGTCACCGCGCCGTCGGCAAGGATCATCCAGCAATCGCCCGTAGCGGCTGCGGCGGTACCTTTTCTGGCGGGCAGATGGATCGAGCCTGCCTCGACCGGACCGCCGCGCAGCGGCACGAGGCGGCGGCCCTCGCCAAACGAGTCCGCTCCAAAGCCGTCATGCGGTGCTGCCGCGAAAGCGCGCAGGTCGATGAAGCTGGGGCAATCGATGGTAGTCGTCATAGCTTACTCCGGAATCCTGAGGCGAATATAGTCGGTCTGGGCGGGTTCGAGCGCTTCGACGGCGGCGAGCAGGCTACCGCTTTCCTGCGCATACGCCGCGACCGCGGCGGCGCGGGCATAGCCGATGCGGGGCACCAGCTGGGTCGCGAGCGCGGTGCTGCCGAGCAAATTGTAGCGGCAGCGCTCTTCGCAGGCTTCGATCCCGGCGACGCAATGGTCGGCGAGCATGTCCATGGCATTCACCAGAAGCGTTACCGCGTCGTGGATCGACCAGTAGATGACGGGCTCGAAGGGATTGAGCTGCAATTGCCCACCTTCGGCGGCGAAGGTCACGGTGAGGTCCAGACCAAAGACGCGGAAGGCGGCGGCGTTCACGGCCTCCGGGATGACCGGGTTGACCTTGCCCGGCATGATCGACGAACCCGGCTGGCGGCGCGGCAGCGCGATTTCGCCCAGGCCGCCGGCGGGACCGCTCGAAAGCAAGCGGAGATCATTGGCGATCTTGGAAAGCTTGGCCGCGACCCGTTTCAGCATCCCGCTATAGAGCACGAAGGCCCCCATATCCCACGTCGCCTCAACGAGGTTGGCGGCTTGTACGACCGGATAGCCGGTGACCAGAGCCAGTTCGGCGCAGACCCGCTCGCGATAGGCCGTGCTTGCGGCGATGCCCGTGCCGATCGCGGTGCCGCCCAGATTGACCTCCAGCAGCAGCCGCGCGATTTCGGCGGCGCGCTGGACATCCTCGCGCAGCGTCGTCGCATAGGCGCCGAATTCTTCGCCCAGCGTCATCGGCACGGCATCCTGAAGCTGCGTGCGGCCTAACTTTCGTACGGTCTCGAACGCCACGCTCCGTTCGCCGAATGCCGCCGCCAGGCGCTCGCTTGCCGCCATCAGCCGGCTGTTGAGTGCGAAGACGGCGAGCCGGACGGCGGTGGCATAGGCATCGTTGGTCGACTGGTTGCGATTGACGTGGTCGTTGGGGTTGATACGGGCATAGTCCCCCGTGTCATGGCCAAGAAGCTGCAAGGCGCGGTTCGAGACGACCTCGTTCACGTTCATGTTGGTCGATGTGCCGGCGCCGCCCTGACAAGCATCGACGGGAAAATGATCATGATGCTCGCCGGCGATGATCTCGTCGCACGCTCCGATGATCGCATCGGCGATGTCGGCCGACAGGTCGCCGATCCGTCCGTTGACGCGTGCCGCCGCCTTCTTGACCTGCGCAAGCGCGACGAGGAGTTCGGGAAAATCGCCGATGACGATGCCCGTTAGCGGAAAATTTGCGCGCGCGCGTTCGGTCTGCGGCCCGTGAAGCCGGTCGGCGTCGACCGAAACGCTGCCGAGCGGATCCTGCTCCAGCCGCACCGCACGGTCCGCGCCAAGCTCTTCCATCATGGGCCTCCCCGAATATCCTCGCGAACCGGGGATGCCACGTCCGGGTCGAGCAGTGCTGTCATTTCGCGGGCGTGCCGCGATGCTTGCTTCCGTCGATTGCCGCTGTCCCGGCACGCTGTGCCGGCGGTCAATAACCACGGCGGCGATCGACTTCGCCGACCAGCGAAGTGCCTGCGATCACGCGCCGCAGATTGTCGATCAGCGCGTGGACGGCGCTGTCGGTGCGCGTGATGCCGGCGACATGCGGGGTCAGCAGAATCGCGGGGTGCGTGAAAAAGGGATGGCCGGCAGGCAAGGGTTCGGGATCCGCGACGTCGAGTATAGCGGCCGACAACTGCCCGTTGCCGAGCGCCTCGAGCAGATCGCCCTGCACCAGATGCCCGCCGCGCGCGACATTCACCAGCCGCGCGCCGCGCGGCATCGTGGCGAAAGTTACGCGATTGAGGATATGGCGCGTGTCGCCGGTCAGCGGCAACAGGCAGACGAGGATTTCGCTGCGCGCGAGAAAGGGAGCAAGCCCGGCGTCGCCGGCGAAGCAATCGACGCCGTCGATCGTCCGGGGCGACCGGCTCCATCCCGCCAGCTGAAACGCGTGCGGCGCGAGCGCCGCGAGCGCGGCGCGGCCGAGTTCGCCGAGGCCCATCACCCCGACGCGGCGTTCGCGCGCCGGCGGGACGTCACGCCAGCTCCAGCGTCCGGCGCGCTGCTCGGCGATGTGAAAGGGCAGATCGCGGTGCAGCGCGAGCACCGCCATCGCGACATAGTCCGCCATCGTGTCGGTGATTCCCGGCTCGATCATCCGGACGATGCGCAGGTCGGGCGGCAGCCGGTCGAAGTCAAGCTGGTCTATCCCGGCGCCGATGCTGAACAATATTTCGAGATTCGGCAGACTGGCGAGCAAGTCATCGGGCAATGTCCAGGCCACGAGGAAGCGGACATCCTCGGCGCGGCCCAGGTCTGGCCAACAACGAAATTCGACCTGTGGCATTTCGCGCGCGAAGACCTCGCGCCATAGCGCGGCACGGGCGTCATCGCCGCAATGGAGGATCGAGATCATCGTCGGGTTCCCGGATGTGGAGAAAGGCGCGCGGTCACCGCAGCGCTCAGCCAGCCAAGCAATCGAGCTTGGATCGTCATTTTCGCCTCGCGCGCGGTGCGTCAGATTTGTCCGGCAAAAGACTCGCCAATAGCGCCCTGCCGCTCCCGGTTTTAAAGGAAGCGGCAGGATTGCAGACGGTCATCCGTCCTCAGAAGGAGAAATCGGCCCGGACCGTGACCGAACGCGGAGTGCCCGGCATGACCCAGTAACGATGATAGGATGAGGCATACCAGGTCTGGTTGAACAGGTTGCGGGCGTCGACACTCAGGCGCACCGATTCATTGGGTTCATAGCTGACCAACGCACGGACCAGAGTGTAGGAGGGCAGATAGAAATCCACGCTCGTCTCGCCAAGGCGCTTGCTCGAATAGTTGACGCCGCCGCCGATGGTGACGACGCCTGCGTTTCCAAGGTCGATAGACTTGGTTACGATCAAATTGGCCTGATGCTTGGGAACATTGATGAGCGGATCGCCCGCCTTGATGCTCAGACCGAAGGCGGGATCCAGCGCATCGGTTGTCCACTCGGCATCAGTGAGCGAGTAGCTTGCGATCACATTGACGTCCGAAGGCAGCGCCGCGGTGATGTCGAACTCCACACCCTGGCTGCGAGCAGAACCGGCCGCGACCGAGAAATTCGGGTTGGCAATGTCCGCGGTCAGGATGTTGTTCTTTTTCATGCGGAATGCGGCAAGCGTCGCAACGATATTATTGTCCAGCGAGACGTACCGCAGGCCGCCTTCATAGGATTCGCTGGTTTCGGCCTCGAATGTTTCGAGCGCTGCGTTCGTGCCGCTGTTCGGACGAAAGCCCTCACCATAGGCGACATAAGTGCTGAGCGTGTCGGTCAGCTCGTAAAGAATACCAGCGCTGGGGCTGAACCGTTTGCGAACGTTTCCGGGAAGTGGAGCATTTGCCGCGCGGTTAAAGATGCTCTGCTTGAAATGGTCGTATCGACCGCTGAGACGAAGCTTGAGCTTTTCGGTGAGGTCGATCTGGTCCTGAAAATAGACACCCCAGGCCTTCTGCGTCTCGAATGTATTCGTCACCAGGGCGGTCGTTGCGGGAAGCTGGCCATATACAGGGTCGAAAATATCCACGGCGTTGTTGGCCGCCGTGATCGGCGATCCCAAGGTATAGACTGGCGGACGGTAGCGCTGCTGAAAGAAGGAGACCTCAAGCCTGTCCCAGTCGGCGCCGACCAGGACATGATGCTCAATCGAGCCTGTGTAGAGGTTGCCCGAGATTTCGGCGCGGACGACCATACTGTCGATCGTGTTGTCCCGGAAATTGCGCTGGCGCGATACGATGTTCCCTGTCTCTTCCAGCGTTTGGCGACTGCCGGCCAGCTCTGGTTGGGTCGAAAAGCCCTTGAAGCTGGTGTCCTTGTAGCCGAATCCGGCCAGGAAGACCCAGTCGCGGGCAAACTCATGCTGGAACTGGAGCTGGTGACCGAGGACGCCGACTTTGACAGCGCCATTGCCGGGTTCGCCCAAAAACGTCGAATTGTCCATCACGCCCAGCTTGCCGTTGACCGCTAGGATACCACGGTCAAATGGAATCTCCTGATCGACATATTCCATCTCATAGGTGATACTGGTCTTCGAACTCGGCCGGAAAAGTATCGACGGCGAGGCTACTCTTTTGCGCGAGTGCAGCGTGTCGCGGAAGCTGTCGGCTTCCTGCGCGGCGCCGTTAACCCGGACTGCCAGTGTGTCGCTGAGGACAAGGTTGTAGTCGCCTTCGACGCGGTAGGTGTCGAAGCTGCCGGCCGAGATGGAGAAACTGCCGGACGATTCGTCGAGTTTCGCCTTCCTGGTGATGATGTTCACCGTGCCGCCGGGTTCACCGCGGCCAAAGACGGCGCCGTTCGGACCCTTCAGTATCTCGATACGCTCGACATTGGACGCATCGCGCGGACCGCCGTAGCCGCGACCTCCGTTGAAGCCGTTGACCAGAAAACCGCTCGGAAAATTCTCGTCGCCCGCGAACCCGCGCACGGCGAATGAATCCCAAAGGCCGCCAAAGCTGTTCTGGCGGCTGATACCGCTCGATAGCTCCAGCGCTGAATCAAGTGTCGTGATATTGAGTTCGGACAGGGTTTCGCCGCTGATGACCTGCACCGACTGAGGAATCTCCGTGATCGGGACATCGCCGCGATACTGCTGACGTTGGCCGGTGACGACGATGGCATCGCCCGACGCGGCGTCGGCGGTTGCGGCGTCCTGAGCCGAGGCGGTCGCTGGAAAAGCCGCCAGCGCTACGCCGGTGGTCAGGATAATACGGAACGCAGATAGATTCTTCATTGTTATTCCCCTCAACTCGCGTTGTCCCGGGCCCTGCGAATGTTCGGCGATGTCATGACGGTGTTTTGTGCCGGAAAGAAAGTTCCGCGAATTGCCCGTCTTGCTCGCCTTTCATTACCGAGGCTACGCGTCGGCGAAGGAATCTTGCGTCGAAGCACGCATGCCGCTCGGCGGAATATTGTGAAAAACTGATGACAGCCACGAAATATGCCGCCGCGCCGCTTGGCAGTGACGAGGCCGCGCCAAAAAAAAGAGGGGCCGGACCTTGCGGTCCGACCCCAGCCAGTGGACTTCAACCGCAGGGCGCCGTCGAAGTATCAGAGATATTTGAGCCACCAGATGTCGCGGCGCCGCTGTTTGAGCTGTGCAAACCAGCGGGTGGGAAAATAGAGAATGGGGATCAGGATCGCGACCCAGATCCACACCGTCGACAGATTGTCGACCCCGAACAATGCGCCCTTGGTTGGGCCATAGAGGTGCAGCGCAACATTATAGAGGCCCTTCAGCACATAGAGATGAACGATGTAGAAGAACATCGGTGCGCCGCCGAACAAGGCCAGCGCCGGCATGATGCGGTTATTCTCATGCGCTTCGAACAAGGCAAGGAGCAAGCAGCCGGTGCCGACGGTCGGCATCAGGAACAGCAATGATGGAGGATATTTGGTCAGCGACAGAAAGCTCATCACCGTGCGCAGCGGGGTATCGGCATGGAACCAGGGCTTGTCGCCATAGAAGTTCAGGTAACGGATCGCCACGAAACCGAGGATCAGCCCGGCGCCGAGGATGACAAGGCGCCGGATCCGCCGCGCTGGGTCGCTACCCCTCGCGAACCAAGGGCCACAAGCATAGCCGAGCAAGATGACGCCGATCCACGGCAGCACGGGATAGGTCGTCTTCGCGATCATGCCGCCGCCGACCTCGATCGCCGCGCGCTGATGGATCATCGCCCACGCTGTGTACCAGGGCGATTCGGGCGTTAGCTGGATCGGGTCGAGCAGATTGTGGAAGCAGACGATCGTGAGGCCGATGGCGATCTGGGCAACACGGGGCAGGTGGATCAGCCCGGCGAGCGCAATCATGCTGATGCCGATCGCCCAGATGACCTGCAGCCAGAAATTGGGGGGCGGAAAGATCAGCGGCTGTGTAGCCCAGGCAAAGCCGACCACGGTGAGTTCGAGAAACAGCAGGAACAACCCGCGTTTGAACAGGAACTCGGATACTTCGGCCTTGGTATGCGACTGGCCGTAGAGCCACGCCGAGAGGCCGGTCAGCGCGACGAAGGTCGGGGCGCAGAAGGTCGATAACAGTCGGGTAAAGAACAGGCCGGGATCGGTGGTGTTGGCATCGACCGGATCGGTCACCGGCATGTACAGGAACCAGGTCTCGCGCACATGGTCGACGAGCATGAACAGCATGACCATGCCGCGTAGCGCGTCGATCGCGACCAGCCGCGTGCGGACCTTTGCCGCCTCGATGGCGGACGTCGCGGTTTCGAGCCCGCCGGCTGGAACCTGATATGTCGTGCTGCTCATTATTTGTCCTCCGTCCCGATCATTATATTTGTCCTCATCCGCCTTGCGGCTGGAAGAGGTCCTTGTAGAAGCCGACCGTCTTGATCGAGACGGTGACGGGCGTGTCGCCCTTGTTGCGGAAGTACCAGCCGTGAGTGCCGTCGAAAGGGGCGGTGAAATCGCCCTGGCCGCCGGTCAGTTCCAACTCATTCCAATAGTCGGTGAATTCGCCCTCGGCGGCATCGACCTTCTCGCCGTGCATCTCGGCTTTTACCGGGCCGCCGGTCGATGCCCACCGGAAGATGAAGCTGTCGCCCTTGGTCATATGCGCCTTCACTTCCTGGCCGCTGTGCGCTTCGAGCGTGATGGTCATTTCGTCCTGACGCCAGGGGGCGGACTTCGCGATGCTGGCCTTGGTCGGTATCGCGCCACCGGTCGGAGCGGCTTTGGCGACGGGCATGGCCTCGGCCTTGCTGGTCAGCATGCCGTTGAGGCCCAGCGACGTGCCGACGCCGGTCAGATCGATGCCATATTCGGCTGGCAGCACGAACAATGTGAGGATCGCCGCAGCGGCGATCGCGGCGCCGCCGGTCGCCTTGGCAAGCGTTGCCGGCGACGGCTTGATACCGGCCGGAAGTGCGGAAATACTTTGCGTGTTCATGTCAGGCACCTTCGGTGAAATAGCCGGTCAACTGGTAACCGATCAGGACGAAACCCGCCGCCATCAGCGCGGCATTGGCGACAAGAGCGCTGCGGCGAAAGCTGTCGGTCATCCGCCACAGGTTCATCGCGATCAGGATAAGGGTCAGCGCGATGAGCTGGCCCAGTTCGACCCCCACGTTGAAGCTTATGAGGTTGGGGACGAGCCCATCCTTGGCGAGCGTCAAGTCCTGCAATTTGGTGGCGAGGCCAAATCCGTGAAAGAATCCGAAGATCAATACCGCCGCCTTGGGATTGGGGGCGACGCCGAACCAGGTGCGAAAGCCGTCGAGGTTGTCGATGGCCTTGTAAACCACCGACAGGCCGATGATCGCGTCGATGATGAACGGATCGGCGCGAATGTCGAGCAGAACGCCCAGAAGCAGCGTCGTGCTGTGGCCAATCGCAAAGAGCGTCACATAGGCGGCGACGTCCTTCATCCGATAGAGAAAGAAGATCACGCCCGCCAGGAACAGCAGATGATCATATCCCGTGACCATGTGCTTGGCGCCCAGATACATGTAGGGAATGATGTTGATGCCCGACGCGCCTTCGATGAAGGCCTGGTCATTCTCGTTGACACCATGCGCCCAAAGCGTTGCACTCGTCAGCAGCAGGGCCAGCCCGGCAAGCGGCGGCAGCGCCTGCCGCAACCGGGAGCCGAAAATTGCGGAAGGAAGCCCTTTGGACATCGCCATTCCTATTTGGTCTGGAACGTGGCGAAGATTTTGGCGCCGCTCTTGTCGACGACCGTCACGACCAGCTTCGCCCCCCGCGCCGGTTTGAAGCCCGGTGCGGACAATTTGTTGCCGCCCGCCGGCTTGAGGATCGCCTCGGTCCGCTTGCCGGCAATCGTCTGGGCGAGCTTGGCCGTGAAGCCCGCGGTCAGGGTCGGCTTGTCCTCCTCGCTAAGGTAGACATCGACGCCCTTGGGAGTCGTCGCGAGTTCGATCAACGTCTCGCCAGACATCTGCACAAGCCCGCCATGTTTGGGCTTCATGCTTCCATGGGCCTGGACGATGGCGGGGGCGGCGATCAGGGCGACCGCGGCGAGGCCGGCGCGTAAAAGGTCAAATTTCATGTGTGGCATCCTTCTGATTGAGGCGGGGGATCATTCGGGCGCATGCGGCAGCACGAAGGAGAGCGAGGCGCGATATTCGGAATGATCGGCCTTCACCTTGTCGTCGCTGGGGCCGACATAGATCGCCATCAGCACGTTGAGGCCCTGATTGCGTATCTTGATGGTCGCGGTGCCATCGGCGGCGGTTTTGACCGCTGCCTCGTCCGGGTCGTTCACATAATCGGACAGGATGCTCGCGCCTTCGATGGGCTTGCCCATATAATAGGCGCGCACCGTGATTGCCTCGCCCTTCATCTGCGGAATGGCGGTGCCCACCGGCACCAGCTGCAGCGTGTGTCCGGCAAGCAGCGGCACTTGCTTCGCCGGCATCTTCTCCAGATGGACGGCATATTTCCAATTATGCTCGGACAATGTAGCGGTCGGCACCTCGTCGCGGCCCTTGTTGTGCCATTCGCCGTCGGGCGTCTTGCTCCACAGGCCATAATCCATTGATGCTGCGACCGCAGCGACGGGCTCGTCGCTGTCGACCACCGGGATTGGTCCCGCGACGCGCAGCCGCGTCTCGACGGGCGTCCAGTCGGCGTCGTAACCGGTCGTCGACTGGATCAGGGGCATGCGCTTCACGGCGTCAAGGTCGTCGGCGCCAACGCCATAGATCAAAGCGATCTGGCGCGCGCGCTGTGCGAACCAAATGCCATGGGCGCTGGCGTCGGCCGATATCGCGAGACCCGACCCAACAACGGCGACAGACAGGCCAACGGCAAACAGACGGTGATAGCGTTTCATAGGTTTCCCTCCTTGCGGGTCCGGGTTGCGGATCGACCCAGCCTATACCCCTCGGGCAAATGATCGTGCCAAATCTGCGGTGCTACGCGGAACTATCTTTCTACCTGCGGTGCGCTCAAAGCATGATTCATGCGCGATCGCATCGGGTCGAACTAAATTTCGGCACTAAAGCGAGCCGACCTTTATCTTCGAACCATCGACCAGCCGGGTGAGTTGGAAGTGGGCAGGGTCGACGCTTGGCGTTTCGTTGGCGATCAATTGGGCGGCTAGATAGCCGATGCCCGGCCCGAGCCCGAAGCCATGACCCGAACAACCTGCCGCCAGATAAGGCCCCCGAACCGGATCGATCCCCGAGACCACGGGTACGGCATCAGGCGTGCAGTCGACATAGGCGCCCCACGCATGGTCGATCTCGAGCCCCCCAAGCTCAGGGAAGGTGCCGCGGACATTATCGACGATCGCTTTGACCAGACGCCGGTCCGGAGCGGGATCGAGAATGCGGTGGCGCTCGAAAATAGTGGCGTCTCTCCCGAACAAGGCTGCGAGAGATTCGGGGCCGGTGAGGAAGGATTTGCCGATCCCCAGCTGCACGGCTTTCAGGCGCTGAATGAATTGCGGCATGAATTCCCGCGCAAAGCGCAGCCCTTGCGGCGTAACGTCGAGTGTCGCGCGGCCGCTGATGGCCAGGGTGTAACTGCCGTCCAGCCGGCGGGTCATTGCTAGATCGGGGCAGTAGATGACATCCCCGACGTTGACGGTCGGCTTCGTGCGCACTGCGGTCTGGCGGACACTCGCCTGCGGAAAGGTAATGCCGTGCCGGCGCAAGAAGCCCGAGGCCCAGGCGCCCGCCGCGCACAAAACCGCATCGGCCCGGATATGGCCCTGCTCGGTGTATATTCCGGACACCCGACCATTGGTGATGTCCAGGCCGCGCGCCGCGCAATTCTGGTGAATCGTCGCGCCCAGCGATCGGGCGCCCTCGGCGAGGACCGGCGCGGCAAGCGCCGGCTCGGCCTTGCCGTCGGCGACCGAGTGCAATCCGCCGACCCATTTGCGCCGCGTCTCCGGAATGCGCTCGGCGGCTTGAGCCGCGCTGAGCATATAGGTCTCCACGCCGAACTCACGTGCTGTCGGCGTCCACGCCTCCCACCCGGCCAGCATCGCGGGATCGTCGGTCGTGTAAACAAGCCCGGTACGGCGAAAACCTAGATCCCGGCCGATCTCTCCTGCCAGACTGTCCCACAGCTGCATCGAAAGCAGCGACAATGGCATCTCGCGCGGATCGCGGTTCTGCTGCCGGCACCAGCCCCAGCTGCGGCTGGACTGCTCGCATGCGACATGGCCTTTTTCGAGCAGGGCGACGGAAAATCCTCGCTTCGCCAGATAATAGGCAGAGGCGGCACCGACGATGCCGCCGCCCACCACCACGACATCGACCGTCTTTGGCAAACCCTCGTCGCTGGCGACATGTCGAACGGCAGGAGACATAGCGAAGGGCCTCATCAAACGGGTGGTCGGGACGGGACTTCTCCCAAAAAGGGGTTCTTTGATCCTATCTTCCGATCCCGTTGGTCGTGCAGGGTCGTTACGGCGCCGGGCGATACTGCGCGTAAATCTTGGCGACCCGCTCGTGGCTTTCCCAACTGCAGCTCGCGCCTTGTTCGATAATGAATGTATCCCCCTTGCGGAAGGTCGCCGTCCGGCCCGCCTCGTCGGTGAAAGTCACTTCACCCTCCAGCAAGTGCATCAGTTCGCTATGCGCGAAGAAAATGGGGATGCGCTGATAGGGCGTGGAATCCCATGTACCGCACTGGAACTCGCCGCTTTTCGAACGAAAGACATTGTTGGACCGGCAGACCGGCCTGTCGCTGAGAAGGACGTCGTCGGCGGGGGGATTCGACGGACTCAACGGCGCCGCATTATCGATCGGGAAAATGCCGCTTCCGCCCGCTTCCGCATCCAGATACCGTATGCCGATTATCAGAGCGCTTTCTGGAGCCTGCCAGCTAAACTCGGTTCTCTTCGCAATGACGGCGCTGCTGCCTGGTTCGATCGTCACGCTGCCGCCATCATGTTCAATGACGAGGCCGGTGACGGGCGCAAAAATCCAGATATCGCCGCGATCCTCGCACGCCTTGCCCGCGCCGGCGACCATCGCGACGAAAATTTCGCATGGCCCAGCCCGCACCGGGAGGATCTGCGCATCGGCGCCGAACGGGTCGGCGCCGGCCTGCGGCCTGGCCTGCTCGGCAAGAACGCGCAGGTCCATGAAGGTGGGGCAATCGGTGGAAGTCGTCACAGATCGTTTCCTTGTGGACGTGTGAAAGCCTTTTGCTCCCGATCCGGAAGCGTCGCGACCGCGTCCACCTCGACGAGATAGCCATAGTGCAGTTCCGGGACCGGAACGACCGTGCGGGCGGGCTTCGCCTCGCCGAGCATGTCGGCGTAAACGCGGTTGAACCTGGGCCAGTTCTCGACGTCGACGATATAGGCGGTTACCCGGCACAGGTCTGCCGGTGCGCCGCCTGCGGCTTCCAGGATCCGTAGCATGTTGGCGATGGCCTGCCGCGCCTGCGTTTCAAAATGCATGTCGGGCAGCGGCGCCTTGTCAGCGCTGATCGGAAGCTGGCCCGAAATATAGAGACTGCTTCCCGACCGTATGGCCTGGGAATAATGGCCCGCAGGCGCCGGGGCGGTATCGGTCAGAATGGTCTGTGGCTTGTCGTTCATCACCAGCCTCCAAAGCGCTGCCACTCGCCCGCGACGATGTCGGAAGCGCCGTGGACGACATGATAGCTGCGGTGCTGCGCGCCCGTTGCGCAGGCGTGATTGGGAAGGATACGCACCCGATCGCCAATCTTGAGATCGGGCAGCGATGCGCCCGAACCCGGTCGCACCATGACGATGCCATGTTCCTGATTGGCATCGGCCAGCATGAGATTGTCATAGGGTTTGCCGCTGCTGTCGCAGACCAGCCCATAGCCCTGATTGACCTCCTGTTTGGAGGTGCCGCGATCCTGCGACATCGCCATCCAGCCCGCATCGATCAGAATCCAGCCCTTTTCATGCTGATGGCCGATGACGGTCGCCAGGACCGAAATGGCGATATCGTCGATCTGGCAGATACCGATTCCGGCCATCACGAGGTCGAAGAAGACGAAGACACCGGCGCGCACTTCGGTCACACCGTTCAGATCCAAGGCGTGGTGCGCGGTCGGGGTGGAGCCGAGGCTGACCACCGAACAGCCAAGGCCGGTGTCCCGCAGGATGGTCGCTGCATCGACCACGGCGCGCCGCTCTATCCTCCGCGCAGCGCCGCAATGCCTCTTCGCCCCGCGCCGCATAGCTGCCGCCGGCATGGGTCAGCACACCGCGCAGCTCGCCGCCGGCGGCCAGCGCCGTTCCGATGGCGACCAGGCGCTCGTTATCGTTGGGCAGGACGCCGGCGCGATGGCCGTCGCAGTCGATTTCGATAAGCGCGGGAATGGCGTCGCCGGCTTCGCGGGAAGCTGCTGCGACCGCCTCAGCCTGCTCGACGGTGTCGAGAACAACCGCGAGATCGACGCCCTGTTTCCTGAGCTCGACCACCTTGGCCAGCTTCCATGGAGCAATGCCCACGGCATAGATGATGTCCCGCACGCCGGCGGCAGCGAAATATTCCGCTTCCTTGAGGGTCGAGACCGTCGCTGGTCCCTCGGGCGCGTTCATCACCCGGCGGGCAACCTCGATCGACTTTGCCGTCTTGAGATGCGGGCGCAGCCCTACGCCCAGCGGCGCGAGCCGTTTACGCAGGCGACCGATGTTCCGACCCATGCGGTCGGCATCGAGGACGAGGCAGGGCGTTTCAAGATCGCCCAAACGTGTGAAGCCGCTCTCGTCCTGCACCTGTTCCAGGATTTCTGCTTCGTTCAACATCATGCCCTCACCGACCTTTCGGACTGTCCCCCGTCAGCACCAATGGCACAGATTTGAGGTTGTGATTTAAGGAGTGTTGGGGCTTCGTCGTAGTGACGAAGGAACGAAGATGAAGCCCCAACACTCCTTGAAAAAATCGCCAGCAAAG